>Ga0209653_1000113_pt1 | contig 68407 bp, 63 predicted proteins | sample SaaInl6LU_22_DNA_FD_184644 | JGI IMG/M metagenome (GOLD analysis project Ga0209653, IMG submission 184644) | Marine microbial communities from expanding oxygen minimum zones in the Saanich Inlet - ESP_116LU_22_DNA (SPAdes) (version 2) | ecosystem: Environmental > Aquatic > Marine > Intertidal... | reverse complement strand
TTCTGGTTTTTTCAATGGACAAGTCCCGCTTGACCAAAGAGACAAATTGGCCTGTTTTCAAATCTCCGCGCTGTAATCTACCAATAGCAATTCGACCAGTAAAAGAGGAGAAGTCGAGCGAAGTAATCAGCATTTGAGTAGATCCCTCCGTGATTTTTGGAGCTGGTATATGTTCAACAACTGCTTCTAGTAGAGGCGCAATGGAATCTGTTTGATTCTTCCAATCATCAGACATCCAATTGTTTTTAGCCGACCCATAGAGCACAGGGAAATCGAGTTGCCATTCTTCGGCACCTAGTTCAAACATAAGATCGAACACGGATTCATAGACTTCCTCAGGGGTACAATTTTCTTTGTCAACTTTATTGATTACCACGATTGGTTTGAGCTTTAAACTCAATGCTTTTTGAAGAACAAATCGGGTTTGGGGCATAGGTCCTTCAAAAGCATCCACGAGCAACAAAACCCCGTCAGCCATATTTAATACCCGTTCCACTTCGCCACCAAAATCGGCGTGACCTGGAGTATCAATGATGTTGATTTTAGTATCCCCAAATTTGACAGATACATTTTTTGACAGAATAGTAATCCCACGTTCTCGCTCCAAATCGTTGTTGTCCAAAATGAGATCTCCTGTACTTTCATTCTCGCGAAATAGTTGACAGTGATGAAGGATTTTATCAACGAGGGTGGTTTTCCCGTGATCTACGTGCGCTATAATAGCTATGTTTCTGATATCTTGCATGGCCTGTTTTTAGGTCGCGGCAAATGTACTGCTATTTTGTTGTGTAACAGCGCATAGACTCATTATTCGTAAAGTTTATGAAATAGGGCGCTTAACCAGAAGGAACTTCTAAATCATTTCTGGAATTTCGCCCTCGATGACTAGCCTGCCATCAGTTGCTGCTTTTATCTGTTCGATACTAACATTTGGTGCGCGCTCAAGTAGTTTGAATCCATCTTTAGTAACGTCAAGCACAGCTAAATTGGTCACAATTTTCTTGACACAACGCACTCCGGTCAGTGGCAAAGAGCAGTGTTTTAGTAATTTAGACGCTCCAGCCTTATTGGTGTGCATCATAGCTACGATGATATTATCTGCACTCGCCACCAAATCCATGGCGCCACCCATACCCTTGACCATGCGGCCAGGTATTTTCCAGTTAGCAATGTCGCCATCTTCGGACACTTCCATAGCTCCTAGAATGGTCAAATCGACATGTTGACCTCTAATCATAGAGAAACTGGTTGCGGAATCGAAATAGCTAGCTCCTGGAAGGGCAGTAATGGTCTGCTTGCCAGCATTGATCAGATCGGCGTCTTCTTCACCTTCAAAGGGGAAGGGTCCCATGCCAAGAATACCATTTTCACTTTGAAACTCTACCTCAATGTCTGTTCTGACAAAATTGGCTACTAATGTTGGTATGCCGATACCTAGGTTGACGTAGTAGCCATTTTTAACTTCTTTGGCAATTCGTTTTGCTATTCCAAATTTATCTAACATAACACTAGCTTAGGGTTGAGGTCTGGTTGTGCGTTGTTCAATACGTTTTTCATAATTACTACCTTGAACGATCCGTTGAACAAATATCCCAGGGATATGAATTTGGTTGGGGTCTAGTTCACCAGCAGGTACTAGTTCTTCTACTTCTGCAACGGTAATATTAGCAGCGCCACACATATTAGGATTGAAATTTCTGGCCGTTCCTTTAAAAATGAGGTTTCCTGCGGTATCGCCTTTCCAGGCCTTGACGATAGAAAAATCGGCTTTAACAGCCTGCTCCAAAACATACATCTTGCCGTCAAACGCTCTGGTTTCTTTTCCTTCGGCCACTTCGGTTCCAAAGCCTGCGGGGGTATAAAAAGCAGGAAATCCAGCCTGAGCTGCCCGACACCGCTCGGCAAGGGTGCCTTGAGGAATAAGTTCAACCTCCAATTCGCCGCTCAACATTTGTCTTTCAAATTCGTCGTTTTCTCCGACATAAGAGGCCACCATTTTTTTGATTTGCCGATTTTGGAGTAACAACCCCAGTCCAAAATCATCGACACCGGCATTGTTTGAAATACAAGTCAAATCCTTAACCCCCAATCTTACTAATTCAGAGATGGCATTTTCAGGAATGCCACATAAACCAAATCCCCCTAATAAAAGAGTCATGCCATCAGAGACACCCTCTAGCGCTTCTTGAATTGAATTTACAGTTTTAGTAATCATAATTTGACACTTTAAAAATCGAAGTCGGGCAATGGAGTAACGGTCTGTTGGGTATCGGAGTCGCTAGTGCAATCTACCCGAATTCTCAAATTATTCGGCGCTTCAAACTCATCTGTCGAAATGGACAAACTGGCATCATTATAGCATTTTTTCATATATAACCCCCAAATAGGTAAGGCCATAGATGCGCCTTGACCGTAGGTAATGGTTCTAAAATGGGCCGCACGATCTTCTCCCCCTACCCAAACTCCTGTGACCAAATTTGGCACCATACCCATAAACCAACCATCGGACTGATTCTGAGTCGTTCCGGTTTTACCTGCTATTGGGTTTGTAAATTGGTATGGATATCCAGTAACAATTTCCTGATATTCTTTGCGATACTTGTCGGCACCAGTAGTTCTGAGTCTAATTCCTGAACCTGAATCAGTAACTCCTTCCATCAATTTTACAGTAACATAGGCTGTTTCTTCGCTCAAAACATCTTGGGTCTCTGGCATATTTTGAAAGAGAATTGTACCGTTTTTATCTTCAATTCTAAGTACCATCACTGGCCTAGTGTATATTCCCTTGTTAGCGAATGTGCTGTAGGCGCCTACCATTTCGAAAAGACTAATATCTGGTGTCCCCAAACAAATGGACGGAACAACGGGTAAATCGGAGGTGATTCCTAATTTTCTGGCAAGATCAACGACCTGCTGGGGTCCAACGCGGTCTATAAGTTTTGCGCTGATGGTGTTTATCGAATTGGCTAAGGCCGCTTTATAGGTATAGGTAGCACCATAGGTGCCTCCCGAATTCTTAGGGGTCCAAGGTAATGGATTGCCATATTTATTTGCTTCAATGGTAATTTGGGTGTCAGGAACTGAATCGCAAGGAGACAGCTGTAATTGGTCTATAGCTGAGGCGTACAAAAATGGTTTAAATGTAGAGCCCACTTGGCGACGACCCTGATTGACCATATCATACTTGAAATGCTTGTAATTAATACCGCCTACCCAAGCCTTAACGTGACCCGTCTGAGGCTCCATGGACATGATTGAGGATCTTAAAAAAGTTTTGTAATAGCGCATGGAATCCATGGGGGTCATGATGGTATCGATTTCGCCTTGCCATGAAAACACTCTCATCGGAATAGGAATCTTGAATGCCTTTACGATTTCCGCCTCGGTAATCCCATTTTTTTTCATCACCCTCCAGCGCTCCGATCTCTTCATGCTCGTGTTCATCAGCTGTTCTACATCACCTTTGCTGAGCTCTAGGAAGGGAGCTGTTGGATTTCTTTTTGGAGTATTTTGTACATAAAACTCTTTTTGAAGCCGCGGCATATGTTCGCTCACAGCCTCTTCAGCATATTTCTGCATGCGAGAATCAATAGTGGTATATACTCTTAGGCCATCTCTATAAATATCATAGGCTGTGCCATCTGGCTTTTTGTTCTCCTCTCGGGAAGACCAATCTTTGAGATAGGCTCTCAGGTATTCTCGAAAGTATGCTGCAGGACCTTGCTGATGTGATTCTGGCGAATAGGTCAGAGAAATAGGTAGTGATTGCAGAGAATCTTTCCATTTTTCCTCTATAAAATTATATTTCGCAAGTTGAGACAATACAACATCACGACGATTCTTTGTGCCAACTGGATTTTGTAAAGGATTGTAGAGCGAGGAGTTTTTAAACATTCCCACAAGCATTGCCGATTCCTCAATTTTTAACTCCTGGGGTTCCTTGCCAAAATATATTCTAGATGCTGAGCGAATACCGTCGGCGTTGTTCCCAAAATCATATATATTGAAATACATGGCTATGATTTCTTCTTTAGTATATTGGCGCTCCAAACGAGTGGCAATAACCCATTCTTTGACTTTTTGAAGCAGACGTTCAAATTTATTATTGGCAACTATTCCCGTAAAAAATTGCTTTGCCAACTGTTGAGAAATGGTACTGGCTCCTCCTCGGCTTCCCAAAAACAACGCGGCCCTAATAGTGCCTCTAACATCGATACCCGAATGGCTTTTAAATCGGACATCTTCAGTAGCAATTAAGGCATCAACCAAGTGCTGTGGCAATTCATCATAGGGCAATAGGGTTCGATTGTCTTCAAAATAAAATTTACCAATTGTTTGACTATCGGAAGAAATGATTTCCGTTGCCAAATTGGTTTGAGGGTTTTCTAATCGGGTGTGGTCTGGCATTTCGCCTAAGAGACCCAAAGAAGCCGATAAAAACAACAGTAGGATCGCACTGATTCCTAGAATAAAAAGTACCCAAAGCCTTTTTATCAATTTGTATTTTCTGGGTTTTACTTTGGTTTGTTTCTTGGCTGTCATTCTGTTGAGGGTTTTACGATTTGCAGCCCCACGTCTGTAATACCTTGGAGTTTAGCTACTGCGTCAATTTCCTTGGCTCGTCTCATGGCATGTTCAACATCAAAACTATAAACGCCAATTTCGTTAAAATCATATGACTCCTTGTACCAAAGTTTATGCGTTTTTACTGCAGTGAGTCCGTCTCCCATTTGACGCCCATCGGGAAAGCTCATCTCATACTCTAGAGTATCAACTTGAACAACACCACTTGGCGTTGTCAACTTCGCTATTACAAATAGGTTACTAAATTCATAGGTTGGAGTTGTTCTGATTACAATAAAAACATCACTCGACAGTGGCTTGACGTTCTTGTATTTAAAATTAATAGCTGTTTGGTTTGCCCAACCGCTGGGGGTTTCATAAAAGACAGTATACAGATCTGGAGACTGGCACGTCCAAACTGTTGCGCCGATCACAAGTGCGGCAAATCCTATTTTCAATTTACTTACCATTTGAGTTCCTCGGTCTTCTTCGTGACTTGCCTCTATGAGAGCGACGTTTTACATCAAATCGTGTTAAGCTATCCTGTCCAACAACGTTTTCAAATGCCACTTGAGTATCCGTTTCTTGAACCAAGGCATAGGCTTCCAAGCTTTCAGCCTTCAAGCCGTTTTTATTGAGCTCAACGATGGTTGATACCTCTCCTACTTCAATGGGAAACCAAGTAATCCATTCGCCCTTGTAGGCGTACCACATAATGCCTTTAAAGATATCTGATTTTTGACAAACAGCTTCTCCTTTCTCAGTTAGCAGCTTAATGTCGGTACTGGGAAATGCCTTCAAAGCTTCCATATATGAATCCAGTTCAAAATTCAAGCAACATTTAAGTTTGCCGCATTGACCTGCCAATTTTTGAGGATTTAAAGACAGTTGCTGGTATCGGGCTGCCGAAGTAGTAACTGTTCGAAAGTCTGTTAGCCATGTAGAGCAGCACAATTCTCTGCCGCAGGAGCCTATGCCGCCAAGACGAGCGGCCTCCTGTCTTAATCCAACTTGGCGCATTTCTATTCTGGTACTGAACTCACGAGCAAATATTTTAATCATATCCCTAAAATCAACCCTCTGATTGGCGGTATAAAAAAAAGTGACCTTACTGCCATCTCCCTGATATTCCAAGTCGGAAATTTTCATTTTGAGACTCAAATCAATGGCTATTTGACGCGCTCGTACTTGCATAGCCTCCTCTTTTTCTCTCAATTCAATCCACTTGTCAATATCTCTTTGCGAAGCAATTCTGTATATTTTTTGGATTTTTGATTCATCCTCAAAGTCAACTTTTTTACGTTGCATTTGAACCTTTACCAATTGGCCTGTCAGCGTCACTGTTCCTATATCATGGCCAAATTCTGCCTGAGTTACCACCACATCTCCCATTTTTAGTGGAAGGTTATCAGTGTTTTTAAAAAACTCTTTGCGGCTATTCTTAAACCTTACTTCAACCCCGTCGAAAGGGACTTCCCCTTCTGCGAGTTCCATATTAGCCAACCAATCAAACACTGTCAATTTGTTGCAGCCATCCGTGCCACAGGTGCCATTGTTTTTGCATCCCTTTGGTTGACCATTAGATCCACTACTACAACTGTTACATGCCATTTGATTGTTTCGGGTGTTGGTAAAAATCGTATTAATCTACTGCTTTAGCAATTGTATAAAGGTAGCACTATCCATCGATTTAAAAAAAACACTAATATGATGGGTTTTTAAAGACCTTTCGGATGTCCCTCAAGTTTTTTTTGAAGGGCAAATGATCTGCCCGCCCTTTCTTAAAAATATCATTACTATTGCCTTGGCCTTTCCTCAATTCTTTTTGCTGTTCTTCTGGCAAGTGGTGTATGTCCATGCAGGTTTCAGAGCAACAGTTGTCCATTTCATCTTGACACTTTTCACATTGGATAAATAGCAAATGACAAGCCTCGTTGGCGCAATTGGTATGCGTGTCACACGGCGACCCACACTGGTGACATTGGGCAATGATTTCATCACTTATTCGCTCCCCTCTTCGCTGGTCGAAAACAAAATTCTTCCCTTTGAATTTATTCTCCAATCCGTTCTGCTGCACTTGACGTGCGTATTCAATAATGCCTCCTTCCAGCTGGTATACGTTTTCAAATCCAACATGCTTGAAGTAGGCACTGGCCTTTTCGCAACGGATTCCGCCAGTACAATACATCACCAAATTTTTGTCTTTTTTAAATTCCGATAAATCTTGCTCAATCTTCGGCAAAGACTCTCGAAAAGTGTCTACATCTGGGGTTATGGCATTGTCAAAATGGCCAATCTCGCTCTCGTAGTGATTGCGCATATCAACTAAAATAGTGTCTTCTCTAGTCACCAATTCATTGAATTTTTCTGCGTTCAAATGAACTCCACGGTTGGTCACATCAAAGGTTTGGTCATTCAATCCGTCAGAGACAATTTTAGGCCTGACTTTAATGGTCAATTTTAAAAATGAAAAATCGTCGTGTTCGATAGCGATGTTCAATCTAACGCCTTTTAAAAAGTCAATAGAATCTAGCCGTAATTTAAAATCGTCAAATCGTTCAGCGGGAACAGAGAGTTGGGCGTTTATCCCTTCATGAGCTACATAGATACGGCCCAATACATCTAGGGTATTCCATTGGATAAATAGTGCATCTCGAAACTGCTGAGGATCATTTATTTTAGCATATTGGTAGAAGGACAAAGTCATTCTTCTTTGTCCAGCTTCAGCAATGAGCCTCGCGCGTTCGTCTGCACTTAATGTGTTGTACAGTTGCATGCTATACTTGATTAAGTTAAACAAATTTCTGACGCAAAGATAGTACATTGTGTAGGAGGGTCAAAAATCTGTTGGTCAATGTCTAAAAGAATTGGATATTGACCAGAGAAATTAGTAAATTAGCACACCGCAATTAAAAAAGAAAAATACCATGAGTTCAGACAAAGCTGCAAAAATAAAAGCCCTACAATTAACACTAGACAAACTAGATAAATCCTATGGCAAGGGAACGGTCATGCGCATGAGCGACAAGGCCGTAGTTGATGTAGAATCAATTTCATCTGGGTCTTTAGGATTGGATATTGCCATGGGTGTTGGCGGTTACCCAAAGGGTCGGGTAATAGAGATATACGGTCCTGAATCATCTGGAAAAACCACCTTGACATTGCATGCCATCGCCGAGGCTCAGAAAGCTGGTGGAATTGCAGCCTTTATAGATGCCGAACATGCTTTTGACCGATTTTATGCAGAAAAACTTGGTGTAGATATTGATAATTTAATCATCTCCCAACCCGATCACGGTGAACAAGCTTTAGAAATCGCCGATAATTTGGTACGCTCTGGAGCAGTTGATATTATTGTTATTGACTCCGTGGCGGCACTGACACCAAAAAGTGAGATTGAAGGAGAAATGGGAGATTCAAAAATGGGTCTTCATGCCCGCCTCATGTCTCAGGCTTTGAGAAAATTAACAGGATCTATTAGCAAAACCAATTGCACCATGATTTTCATCAACCAACTCCGAGAAAAAATTGGGGTAATGTTTGGTAATCCTGAAACAACTACAGGGGGTAATGCCCTGAAATTTTACGCCTCTGTGCGATTAGATATCCGTCGATCGACTCAAATTAAAGATACCGATGGTAACGTCCTTGGCAACAAGACAAGAGTGAAAGTTGTGAAAAACAAAGTGGCCCCTCCTTTTAAAACTACTGAATTCGACATTATGTTTGGCAAAGGAATTTCAAAAGTTGGTGAAATTATTGATGTGGCGGTTGAGCAAGAACTGATCAAAAAAAGTGGATCATGGTTCAGTTATGGCGAAACCAAATTAGGTCAAGGAAGAGACGCTGTAAAAACACTTCTTGAGGACAATGTAGAATTGATGGAAGAACTGGAAACCAAGATTAAAGAAAACTTAAAAGGTTAAACCCCTCTTTTTAGCACTTCCCTGAGCATCAATTCTCTGGTAGTCTTTTTTAATTCAGCTAGGTCTTTATTAGTCATGCCCTTTGTTTCAATTATTGGCATGACGTGGGTGGATAATTTACCTGGGCCTCCGCTAAAAAAAGTGAAGGAGAACAATTTTTTTGGACCGACAAATATTAGAGGTACAATAGGGATTTGATATTGGATGGCCAAACGGAAGGCGCCATTCTTAAAATCATCTAAATCTACTGACTCATCGGGAACACCACCTTCTGGAAAAATACCAATGCTGTAACCCGCATCCAAGCGGGCCTGAGCTTGAGGATATACATTTATCCGACTTTCGGTTGTCGCTCTGTTTACCAATATGCATGATTTTCGATAGAAGTACCCAAATATTGGAATCTTTTCCAATTCTTGTTTGCCAACAAAGACAATTGGATTGTGTTTGACAACATCCAACATGAGCATAGGGTCGAGCATGGAGGTGTGATTGCCAATAAACATATAGTTCCTACCTTTTTCCAATTGAGTCTCGGAGGTGACTGTCCACCTGTATCCCATCCCGATCAGCAAAACACGACCCCAAAGTCGGGCCAATTTATAAAATGTTGGATACCATTTTAACCTTGATAAAAAGATCAACATCGCAGGGGCCACTACTATAATTATCAGCGCAGCAAGCACATAAAACCAACTGCGATACAGTATCCAAAAAAGACATTTAAACAAGTGCATTGCAGTCCTACGGTTTTTATTTGGCAATGCGAACATAGGGAAAATAGATGGTAGATTTTGGTTTTGTACTAATTTTTGACGTCAACGCATGCCACTGGATGGTCAAAAGTCATAAATTTGCAGCTCAAGGACTTTACCCATGGCACGTATTTTAACAGGCATTCAAAGCACCGGCACACCTCATTTGGGCAATATTTTAGGCGCCATACTGCCTGCCGTAAAAATGAGTAATGATCCCAATAACGAGTCCTTTTTATTTATCGCGGACTTGCATTCCCTGACTCAAATAAAAGACGCTACGGCCCTAAAAGAGAATACCTACGCCACTGCTGCTGCGTGGCTAGCTATGGGACTTGATCATCACCAAACTGTTTTTTACAGACAAAGTGATGTGGCTCAGGTGAACGAATTGGCTTGGTATCTGAGTTGTTTTTATCCTTATCAACGACTGACATTAGCGCACAGCTTCAAGGATAAGTCCGACCATTTAGAAGATGTTAACGCCGGTCTGTTTACATATCCTATGTTAATGGCTGCCGATATACTGCTTTACGACGCCAACATTGTTCCGGTCGGCAAAGATCAATTACAGCATATAGAAATGACTAGAGATGTGGCAGGACGTTTTCATGCTCAAATGGGTGACACATTCGTGCTTCCCGAGGCTCAAGTCCAACAAGCAACCATGTATATTCCTGGCGTTGACGGTCAAAAAATGAGTAAAAGCAAGAACAATACCATCAATATTTTCTTGCCTGAAAAAGCCTTGCGCAAGCAAATTATGAGTATCCATACAAACAGCACACCTTTAGAGGAACCCAAAGATCCTGACAACTGTAATTGCTTCGCCCTGTACCGACTGATTGCTTCTGAAGCTGAGGTTGCCCAGATGAAACAGAACTATATAAACGGTGGTTATGGCTATGGTCACGCCAAACAAGCTTTATTCGAACAGTTGCTAGAGACATTTAAAGAAGCCCGACAGAAATTCGATTACTTCATGGCGCATCAAGAAGATCTTGATACCATTCTGGAGATAGGCGCAAAACGGGCTAAACTCATAGCGGATGATGTCCTTCATAGGGTAAGGGAGAAACTGGGATATGGTGTTTAAATGACTTCGAACATTTTCCCTGGCAGGGGTCTAATTGCACCTTTCAGTTCTAATTGAACCAAGCTTCCAGCAGCCTGATGAGTCGTCATCTTACAATTCAATGCCAATTGATCCAAATGTTCCTTTCCAGCTTCCTTGAGGCAATTGTACAACTTCAATTCCATATCCGTTAAATCTAAAAAAAGGCCTTTTTGAATGGGCTTGCTGGCTTCTTCAGGTTGCCACCCCATCCAATATATTAAATCTTCTGCAGAGCATATCATTTGCGCCTTTTGAGACATTATGAGTCTGTTACAACCCTCACTTCCTCGGTCGGATGGTCGTCCAGCTACCGCGAACACATCACGATTGTAATCCAAAGCCATCTCGGCAGTAATCAAACTACCGCCTACAGCGCCAGATTCAACGACTACCGTGGCTTGTGACAAGCCAGCTATTAGTCTATTACGACGCACAAAATGCTTGCTTGTAAAATTAGTAGTACTCCACAATTCGGAGACCAAGGCGCCATGTTTTTCCACGCTGTGGGCAATATGCGTGTGTTGATGCGGGTATATTCGGTGCAGTCCATGACCCAAGCATGCAATGGTTTCCATGTCGTTTTCTAGGGCTACTTTGTGTGCGATAATATCGGCCCCAAAGGCCAATCCCGAAACAATTGCAACATTTGCGATAGCCAACCCTTCAACTAAAGACTTACAAAATGACGCCCCATGAGCAGTTATTTTTCTTGTTCCAACAATAGCTACAGGCCTTCTTGATTTGAAATCCGATTTGCCTTTCACAAATAGCACTAAGGGACCGTCTAGGCAATGTTTCAGGTAGTTTGGATAGTTGTCATCTGCGAAATAAAGGCCTTTAATTCCAGTCTTGTCCATGAAAGCCAATTCAGCCTCAGCGGCCTTAAGGTCATCAGATCTCTTTAACTGGGAAACAATGGTGGTTCCAATCCCGTCAATCTTGAGTAATCGAGATGATTTTTCCTTAAACACCGCTTCTGGTGTGCCACAATATGAAATCAATTTTTTTGCAGTGATGTCACCAATTAGGGATGCGTGTTGCAATGCCATGGCATAAAGTAGGTTGTCTGAGGCCATTATTTTTTTTTGAAACATAGGGTAGTTAAAAATAAAAAAACTCTAGCGAAAATGAAATTTGGCTTTGAAAAGATGGAAAAATTTTTATCTTTGATCAATGCAATTACACGATTATATTGGCGATTTGCTCTACCGTTACGACTGTGTGGTAGTACCTGCTTTTGGGGCTTTTTTAACTCAAAATCAGCCTTCAAAAAGTCACGATCTGTCCCATGCATTTTACCCTCCTTCAAAGCAACTTTCTTTCAATAATCAGTTAACTAATAACGACGGATTACTTGCAAACCACATTGCTCTATTAGAGGGTATCCCATACGAAAACGCTTGTCAAAAAATTACTCGGAGTGTGCTGCAATGGCAAACAGACCTGGCTCGGGGCGAAACTGTTGTTTTAAAACATATTGGCCAATTACGTCAAACTGAGGGCGCTCTATTTTTTGAGCCTTCCTATCATATTAACTATTTGACCGATTCTTTTGGCCTTTCGGCTATCGTTGCAAAACCCATTATCAGAGAAGAAGAGATTGCTGTTGTACCCCTAGTAACCAAGAAGACTAGCAGCAGTTTTGTGAAATATGCTGCTATTTTTGTTGTTGCTTTAGGTGTTTCGGGCTTTTATTTAAACCATCGATTGCAGCAAATCAATGATTACAATACCTTGGTGGAACAAAATGTTCAAAATGATCTGAACAAAGAAATTCAGCAAGCGACTTTTGTTATCGATAACCCGCTGCCTGCGGTAACCATTGAAGTGCCTCAAGAAGATCCTAAATTTCATATTATTGCTGGGGCCTTTCGTGTTGAGAGCAACTCTCTTAAAGCCCTCAAAAGCTTGATTAATCTAGGGTTTGATAAAGCCGAATTGTTAGGTCAAAACAGCTACGGCCTGCACCAAGTTGCTTATGGTAGTTATCACACCGCTGAAGAAGCAAGAGATGCGCTGGCGGATATTCGATCAACTTACAACCCTTCTGCTTGGTTATTGATTGACAAAGAGTAATTTTGACTCCTGGTAAAGCATCCAAACTAATAACATGATGAAGACTCCTAAAGAATCGTTAACTGTGATGACAGACTTGGTGTTGCCAAGTGAGACAAATCCACTGAATAACCTCTTTGGCGGAGAGCTTTTGGCACGAATGGATAGAGCGGCAAGTATCACTGCCCGCCGACATTCAAATCAACTGGTAGTAACGGCCTCAGTCAATCACGTGAGTTTCGGGCGTACTGTTCCGCTTGGAAGCATTGTCACAGTAGAAGCGAAAGTGTCGAGAGCATTTAAAACATCTATGGAAATTTATATTGACGTATGGGTCAATGACAGTCTTGTAGGGCAGAGAAAAAAAGCCAATGAGGGTATCTATACATTTGTCGCTGTTAACCAAGACGGACGTCCTGTAGAAGTGCCCCAATTGCAACCAGAAACCGAAGAAGAAAAGGACCGTTATGCCAGCGCTCTTAGACGCAAACAACTCAGTCTTATTCTAGCAAAAAAAATGCACCCCATGGACGCTACCGAACTAAAAGCGTTGTTTCTAAAAGACTGATGATAAAGTTTAGCCCCTTCCCCCGCATAACATTGTAAAGGTTTGTAAGGTTTTACATCTTATTGATATGTTTTTTTATACTCTTGACACCGTCAGAATTCCCAACTGATTAAAACATGTAATAATCTAACCATCTTAACCTATTTATGACAACTCATAAATATTTAATTTCAAATTTGGCTTTTAGCTTTGACGGCTTCGTACCCAAAAAAATGAGTTACAAGTGGCCTCCTTTATTCAATTGATACCTGTTAAGACAACGCAAATTGATTAATATATTCAAACAGGGCTTAGGTTTGGGCATTATGATCAAATATTTTACCACCTTCGATGGGGTGCTTACATATGATCCTTTAAACTATAATGTTGAGATTTCTGATAAGGGGAACAAAGGCATTGTTTTAGGGTATCATTTTGGATTTGCTTTAAGACTTCCATTTGAGCAACGGATTATTGATCCTCGCATTCTCTTTTCTAACGACCTCAACGAAAATGACTTCAGTGCTTTTAATTTAAAAATAAGTTGGTAGTAGAAGTAGAGATTAGTCACTACATTTTATAAATCCAATTGGCTGGATTTTGGGGCTTTGTATCTTTGAAGACGCTAAAGTTGAGAACCGATTCTCCACTGGCTTTATTCTTCAGCACCTTTCCAATGACTTGCTTGGCGTCAACCTTATCCCCTTTTTTTACTGCAATTTCAGTGAGATTACGGTAGATGGTGAAGTAGTTTCCATGTTGAATCATGACTGTTGTGTTGCCATATTTGGGTGCCATTATAGCATAAACTTCACCTTGGAAAACGGCTCTTACACTTTCATTTTCCGGGGTAGCAATACGCACACCTTGCGAGTCAATAATTGCGGTCTTCACTACGGGATGTGGCTGTTTGCCAAACCGTAAAACCACCACGCCCTTTTCAACAGGCCAGGGCAATTTACCATTGTTGGCTGCAAAGCTGGCTGCCAATGCTTTATCCTCAGGGGTTAGCGAAAATGTTTTAGAATTCGCGGCCTTTCCAGCGGCAGTATTAGACTTTTCTCGAGCCAATCGAATTAAGGCCGCAATTTCACGATCAATGGCATTAGATTCTTTCTGCTTTTGCTTTATTTGACTTTCATATGTAGACAGATTCCGCATAATATCAGTCATTAACGTATTATTTCGTTGTCGATCCAACTCAATAATCCGCTTGGCCTCGCGATTGGCCCGAATCAAGTCGTCTTTTTCAGCTTTTTGAGCCATATAGGCTTTAGTTTGAGTCTGAAGAACTTCTGTTTGTTCTGCAATAAGATTGGCTTGCTTTTTTTGATATTCAGCATACTGCTTGATGTATCTCAATCGCAGAAAGGCTTGTTGAAAGTTTTCCGCACTGAGAATAAACATCAACTTACTTTTTTCATTTCTCGCCTTGAAAGAGCGCACAATCATGGCTGCATAATCGTCTTTACGCCTCGATAAATCTTTACGCAATTTGGCGTTTTGGTCCTGATTGATACTAATCTGCCGAGTTAACCAATTGATTTGGTCATTAGTCACTTCGATAAGGTTTTGACGCACTTTCAACTTCAAATCCAAGTCCTCAATTTGTGCGAGAACAGACTTTTGCTCCGTCTGTCCTTTAACTACCAAATTATTAATTTGATCGATTTCTTTTTGTAGCGCTTGTCGCCGTTCCTCTAACTGCGCTTGACTTTTTTGGGCCTGAATTTCATTTACCGATACTAATATTACTGTTAAAGACAAAAAAACTTGTTTCCAAATCATAATTCTGTCCGTTGATATCCAGATGGGATGTTGAAAGGGAAATTGAGTTGATCTACAAAAGACAAGTCAAGAAGATTGAGCTCCAATTGTGTAACCTCATTGCCATCTCTGGCGGTTAGCACAATAACTTCCGGGATGGTTTTGTCACCGATAGTTTGATAGCTCAGATAATTAATAGTAACCGATCTTTCGCCTTCACTTTGAGCAAAATACTGTTGATCTGCCAATAACCGACCTGCATTAATTCTAATTCTGTAATCAGTACCAACGCTATTCTTTGTGCGCAATTGATACTGGGTGTCGGAGAACGTCAAGTCTAGGTCCCTAGCGGCATAGTCCATGATAGCCTGACCTAAAATGAGATTTTGAAGCTGAGAAAAATTCAACTCTATACCCAGCCATTTTGACAAAACACCAAAACTGCCTTCAAAGTATGTCCGATCGATTTTATTGTAAAACTGCACGCCTTGAGTGGTCGCCATGACCCTAACAATATTTAGCGTTGCGTTTAACCATAGTTTTTCATCTTTAGCCATCCTCATAGAAAGATTGTAACCCATTTCGCGGCCGTCATTCAACAAAGAAATTCTCAATTTTCCTTGAAGATGACTAAAATTGGCTGCCGAACCGTGGTGTGAGTCAAGCAATGATTGGACACTAATTTTGGTGATGGGCTTGCTGCTTGCTTCCAATGTCCTAGAGCTTCCGCAGTTTATTAGGGAAAAGGTCAATATCACACCAATCAACAGCAATACAAGTCTTCTTAGGATCATTCTAAATCAGCTTTTTTTGATCTGTACAAATCTACCATTTCCTGTTGATTCAAAGCAGTATAAGTAACAATCAATTCGTCGTAGAACTGTACAAACGAAGCTTGCCCTTGGATGAGGAACGTCAAACCCATCTCCAATATTGCAGACGCTTCTTCCCATCTTTCGAGCCTATTGAGCGCCATACCATTGCGCAAATACAACATGGCTTGTGCTGGATATAACGCCAAGCCTTCTTCAGACAGCCGCAAAGATTCTTGGAATTGTCCTAATTCAAAGTGAATTTCGCTCTTTAATAACAACACATTTAGTTCGTAAAATAGTTCCGATTGATCCAGTGCGTCAAGTAGCTCCATGGGCTTCGCTTTGATAAAATTATAGGTAATTAACTCAATAAGTTCAGCTTTAGCTTCTTTGGTTTGTGATGAGCTTGTCAAGCATTTGGAAACTACAGTCAAAGCAGTGTCCCAGTCGGATACTGCTATCAAATTTATTATGTTGTTAGTAATGCTCGACTGTTCGGGATTCATCAAACGGTCTAAAAGAAGTCTTTTCTCTAACCTAGAAGGCGTGGTAGCATACTTTGCTTCTAATTCCTGTAATGCCCTGTTGGCGTCTACATAACGTCCCTGCTCGATATAAAATGACACTAAGTCTTCTTGATAATCGGGGTGCTTCAAGGCAAGTTTTTGCATGGTTTGCAATAGCTTGTGATAGGCGGCAGTATCTTCATAGAGAAGACACAATTCATTTAAAATCCATTCGTCATCGTTGCGCAAGTCAAGCGCCTTAAAAAAAACCCTTTCCGACTGATCGTAGCGTTTTGTCAATCTGTAGTTTTTCCCCAGCTCAAAATAGAGGCCTGCTTGTGTTGAGTCCAGATCAATTGCTGTTTCTAAAAGCTTCGTGGCCCTTTCAAAATCCCCCAAGGCACGCTCTTTGACAGCATCAAAAAAAAGGGCTTGGACCGAGGTCTCAGATTTTGTCGTTACGGGCTGGGCGTAAAGACTTACTACACTCAACAATCCGCAGAAAAAAACAACAAGAGGCTTCATCTGTTCATTTATTTTGAGCCAGTACTCCCAAAGCCGCCTGAGCTTCTCTCAGAATCCGATAGAATATTAACTGCCTCCCATGTCACTTGTTCGTGTTTGGCCACTACCAGTTGTGCTATGCGCTCGTGTGGCTCAATTTGAACTGATTGATTGGAAAGATTGACTAAAATAACCCCTATCTCTCCTCTATAATCGGCGTCAATCGTACCTGGTGAATTCAAGACGGTCAATCCTTTGTTGGCGGCCAGTCCGCTTCTTGGCCTGACCTGAGCCTCATACCCTGCAGGTAATTGCAGAAACAGGCCGGTTTTCACTATGACACGATCCAATGGTCCCAAACTAATGGTTGACTCTAAAACTGCCCTGAGATCCATGCCAGCGGCACCTGGGGTCGCATAGCTTGGTAGCTCCATGCCGCTATTATTAATAATTTTGACTTTCATATGATTCACTTATTTTTTTGGTAATTATCGGTGGAACTATTTCCTAATATGATCGATTTTATTTGTTTGATGTGCTCCAGTTCGGTCCAAATAATGAGCAATATAAACAGCAGGAGCAATGAAATACCCACCAATTGAACACCTCTAAAATAATAAAAGGATAAAAAGGCTGCAACAGAACTGAAAATGATGTACCGTGTGATTTTTGACCAATTATAAGGTATAGGGTATTTGCGTTGACCAACAATAGCCGAAAGTATCGCCATCAAACCATAGGCCGATAAGGTGGCTATCGCAGACCCCTTAAATCCAATCATTGGAATGAGCCAAAAATTTACGCCTAAAGTAACAACGGCTCCAATAACAGAAAATACCAATCCATAGTTCGTGCGATCGGTAACCTTATACCAAACTGATAGATTGTGGTAGATGCCCAGAAAGAAATTAGCCAACAATATAATGGGCACAATCCACATGGCCTCCCAAAAAGAATCGCTTCGCACAATAACTACCTTGATAAGGTCGGCAAAAACAACCACCATCAAAAATATTAGGCTTCCAATAATGACAAAAACCTCCAAAATACGCGCATACTGTCTTTGAGGATTTTGCTGGTTGGCTTGCTGAAAATAAAACGGTTCAATACCCAACCGAAATGCTGTACTAAAAAGAGTCATGAAAATAGTTATCTTATAACAGGCCGAATACATTCCTATTTGCGCATCGGCCACCGCTGAGGGCAGTAGTCGATCGAGGAGGATTCTATCGAAAGTTTCGTTTATGGCGAAAGCCAATCCTGCCACTAAAATGGGCCACGCATACCGCAACATGGCACGTAATAACTTCCAATCGAATCGGTAACTACATTGTCTGTAAAAAGGCACTAGCAAGACTAAGGTCAACCCACTAGCTATGAGGTTGGCAATAAATATATAATTGATTTCATACTGCTGCCGAATAGCAAAATCATACCACGCCCCTGTTCTGGTCCAAGTTTTTAAGTCTAATAAAAAAAAGACGTTGAGCGCAAGCGCCACTGCAACGTTGGTGATTTTGATCAGCGCATATTTTTTGGCCTTCCCCTTAGCTCTCAACCAAGCGAAAGGAATAACAACCATAGCGTCGAGTGCCAAGATTTTAGCCACTAATGAAAAATGGCTCTGTTTTATATCTAAAACTTCGGACAGTTGAGGTGCGCCAAAATAGGATACCAACAGAAAAGTCAATGTGGTCACTAGGAGAGCTATAGCTGCTGTTCCTTCCACCTTTTTGGGGTCCTTTTCTTTGTAAAAAAACCTAAAAAAGGCGGTCTCCATACCATAAGAAAGCATCACATTGAAAAGCACAAACCAAGAAAAGATCAATGAAACAGTACCGTAATCGGCTACGGAGTTGAGAACGCCCTCGGTGGTGTAAAGCGGCACTAGAATAAAGCTCAACATCCTTGGTATGACAGTGGCCAAACCATAAATTGTTGTCTGCTGAAAAAGTTTAGTGTAGAGCTTCAACTACTGTTCTTTAAATTTAACTTTTCCAGGATAATACAAAGCCGCACGCTCTTCAAGATTTTCAATTTTGAAGCGACCTGTTTTATTTTGATAGGTATATCGGATCACACAATTCAGATCTGTTTGTCGAGGATAATTGGGCTTGTTCATTATGGGCATTTGATTGCCGTACTCCTCCTTAGGATTGGAGGACATAATCATATCTGCAGTGCTGGTAAGATTGAATCTCGCCTTAAAACCGTTTGAGGTGGGTGTCATCGCCTGATGCTGATTTATAAAACTGACGGAATCCAAAATAACGGCAGGATTGTCTAACGCCACGACCAGTTCGTATCCTCTTCCCGAATCGGACTGTCCAGAAATATATTCGTAGAAATAGGCTGAAAGCACAGGAGATGGTGGCGTGTCTTGAAGGGTCATTGCCGATTTACAAGAGGTCAAAAGTAGGACAAATAGAAAATAGGGTTTAACATTCATATTAACTGATTTAGTTAACAAAGCTAAGCAAAGTATTTTAGCTTATACCATATGCGGATCATCCAATAGTTGTGCAAAACAGCTCTGTCCTATTAATCGCGCAAGACCCTGCGCGACAGCAGCAGATGTCGTACAACCCTAAACAAGATCTTATAATTGATTCAAAGAAAATATCCCCTTGAGACAGCCTACGGCTTAGAGGTTAAGTCTGAAAGATTGAACAAAACGAGCATCAGAAACTGGCTAACCATTCAAGGCCTCAGCACCGCCAACGATTTCAAGAATTTCATTGGTAATGGCAGCTTGCCTGGCCTTGTTGTAGGTCAATTTAAGCTGATCTCTTAGCTCAGTTGCATTGTCTGTAGCCTTGTGCATGGCAGTCATACGAGCGCCGTGTTCACTGGCGAAGGAATCGCGCACAGCTTTATAAAGCTGGGTTTTCAAGGCCTTTGGAATAAGTTGAGAGACTATTTCTATTTTGTTAGGTTCAAAAATATAGTCCCCTTCAGCCTTTATCCCTTGAGCAGGAATTAATGGCAGAAAATTTTCAACCATCACTTCTTGGGTAGCCGCATTTTTGAATTTATTGTAGACTATTTCAATTTTGTCGTATTCACCTGCTGCAAATCGCGTCATTAATTCGTCTGCAATTAAAGCAACGTTTCCAAAGGTCAAATCGTCGAAAACTGCACTGTGATTTGATATTACAACATCCTTTTTTGAAAAATTGTCATGTGCTTTTTTACCGATGGCCAAAAAATCTAATTGGGCATCGGTGTACTGCTCTTTTATACCGGCAGCGGCCTTTAGTATATTGGAGTTAAACGCACCGCAAAGACCCCTGTTCGACGTAATTACGGCGACCAGCACTTTTGTTACTGGACGCTGTTGCGTGAATTGACTGCCTGTATCTGAGTCCATAGTAGCGCTCAGGTTTTGAAGCAAATCAGTTAACTTATTGGAATAAGGACGCATAGCAGTAATAGCGTCTTGCGCCTTTTTGAGTTTTGCAGCAGACACCATTTTCATGGCACTAGTGATTTGCATGGTTGATGAAACCGATGCGATCCTATTCCGTATGTCCTTTAAGTTAGCCATTACTTAATTTAGTTGCTCATTAATATTTAGAGGACAAATCCTTACAAACAGCCGTCAAGGTGTCTGTAATTTCGTCGGTAAGTTTGCCCGCTTTGAGTGCATCTAAAACATCTCGGTGCTTAGCATTCAAAAATTCTATAAAGTCTCGCTCAAATTCTTTTACCTTTTCAACAGGTACATTTCTTAACAGGTTTTTCGATCCAGCGTAAATAATAGCCACTTGATCTTCCACTGTGTACGGATCGTTTTGAGCCTGTTTCAATATTTCCACATTGCGTTTTCCTTTTTCGATAACGTTCAGTGTGGCTGCATCAAGGTCAGAACCAAATTTGGCAAAAGCCTCCAATTCACGATATTGCGCCTGATCTAATTTAAGTGTTCCTGCAACCTTTTTCATCGACTTGATTTGAGCCGAACCGCCCACTCTCGACACGGAAATTCCAACGTTAATCGCTGGACGTACCCCTGAGTTAAACAAATCCGATTCAAGGAAAATTTGACCATCCGTAATAGAAATCACATTAGTTGGGATATAGGCCGATACATCTCCCGCCTGAGTTTCAATAATTGGCAAGGCTGTAAGTGAACCGCCACCTTTAACCACAGGTCTTAAGGATTCTGGTAAGTCGTTCATGTTTTTGGCGATATCGTCATCGGCAATAACCTTGGCGGCACGCTCAAGTAAACGGGAGTGTAAATAAAATACATCCCCTGGATAGGCCTCACGTCCTGGAGGACGACGTAGCAACAGGGATACCTCACGGTAAGCCACTGCCTGCTTTGACAAATCGTCATAGATAATCAGTGCTGGTCTTCCAGTATCTCTAAAATACTCTCCAATGGCAGCACCAGCAAAAGGGGCATAAACCTGCATAGGCGCAGGATCAGAAGCATTGGCAGCTACGATGACCGTGTAGGCCATAGCTCCCTTATCTTCTAAAGTCTTAGCAATCCCTGCCACGGTTGATGCCTTTTGGCCCACTGCAACATAGACACAAAAAACCGGCTCACCTGCATCGTAAAATTCCTTTTGATTTAAAATGGTGTCGATGCAAACCGTTGTTTTTCCAGTTTGACGATCCCCAATAACCAATTCTCGTTGTCCACGTCCAACAGGAATCATAGCATCAATAGACTTTATTCCAGTCTGTAATGGCTCGTCTACAGGTTGACGGAAAATAACTCCTGGTGCTTTGCGCTCCAAAGGCATTTCGTATAAGTCCCCTCCGATTGGGCCCTTGCCATCAATTGGATTCCCCAGCGTGTCGACAACTCTTCCAACCATATTATCGCCTACTTTAATAGAAGCGATACGCTCTGTGCGTTTAACCGTTGCGCCTTCTTTAATGTCTTGTGAAGGACCTAATAACACAACTCCCACATTGTCTTCTTCCAAGTTCAAGACAATCCCTTCAAGGCCATTTCCAAAATCTACAAGCTCGCCATATTGGGCGTTAGACAAACCATATACCCGGGCAATACCATCGCCAATGGTCAATACAGTTCCTACCTCATCCAGGGTTGCTCCAGAATGAACACCATCTAGTTGTTGTTTTAATATTGCTGAAATTTCAGCTGGTTTAACGTTTGACATGATTCTATTGTAATGTTAATACTCTTTCTAATTGATTCAATTGATTGGTAATGCTGGCGTCATATTGTTGGTCTCCAATACGTAAAACGAAGCCTCCAACAATACTCGGATCGATTACTTGCTCCAAGTTTACAGTTTTGTCGGTTAAAGCCTTTATTTTGGCTAATACTTGTGCCTCCAATTCAGCACTCATTGCGACTGCTGTGGTGACTTGTGCGGTGATTTTTCCTTGAGAAATATCAAAGGCAGACATATAAGCTTTCGCAACATCAGCCATTAGAGGCAGTCGTTTATTGGACTCTAAAAGTTCAAATAATTTGATTGAAAGCTCATGTGACGCGGGAAATCCCGACTTTAGAACACTAAGTTTTGTGGCGCCTTTGATGACTGCACTTGCCAATAAATTCTTCAAGGCTTCTGAGGCTTGGATAGATCCAGAAATCAAGACCATATCATCAAACACCTCTTGGGCCACCTGCTGTTCTTGGGCAGCACCCAACAGTGCTTTGGCATATCGTAAAGAAGCGCGATTTCCTGACATTGTTAGTTGATTTTAGCGTCCTTTAACAATGATTCAACCAGGGCTTCTTGTTTTTGATCGTCGGACAATTCCGATTTCAATACTTTCTCTGCTATTTCAATGGAAAGCAGGGCTACTTGAGCTTTCAGCTCAGCAATGGCCGACTCCTTCTCAGTAACTATGGCTAATTGTGCTTGTTGCATCAATTTGGTAGCCTCGGAACGCGCCTCGTCTTTAGCATCCTCAATCATTTTATTTTTCAAATCGCGAGCTTCTTTCAGCATAGCGTCTCTTTCCAAACGGGCTTCTTTGAGCAGTTTTTCGTTATCTGCCTGGAGATTTTCCATCTCCATTTTTGCTTTTTCGGCCGATTCGAGCGCTGTTTTGATACCTTGTTCGCGTTCGTCAACCGCGTCGAGGATAGGCTTCCAAGCGAATTTCTTTAACAAAAACAATAGTATAACAAAAGCGAGAGATTGCCATACAAATAGTCCGAGTGAAAATTCTTCTAATAGTTTTTCCATAGTCTAAAACTTAAATTGCATCAATTTTTAATAAAAAACAATCTTGTAACCAACCGTTACAAGATTGTTTAAGCATTCATTAGACAGCGAATAAGGCTGCGAAACCAATACCTTCAATAAGTGCAGCTGCGATAAGCATAGCAGTTTGAATTTTTCCATAAGCCTCAGGCTGACGCGCGATAGCTTCCATTGCGGAACCACCGATACGACCAATACCCATACCTACTCCAATTACTACTAAACCTGCACCTACGATTGCTGGAATTTCCATGATATATATATTAAAAATTAAACATTCAACTTACTACTAATGCGCTTCTTCATGATGTTCCTCTACCGCAAAGCCAAAATACAAGGCCGAAAGCATTGTAAAAATGTAGGCTTGCAGTAAGGCTACCAGTACTTCGATCAAAGAAATGGCAAATGCCAATCCAAATGAAAGGGTACTTCCTAGCCAACTTTTGAAAATAAACATCAGTCCGATTAAACTCATTAACACAATGTGACCGGCTTGCATGTTCGCATACAAACGAATCAACAGTGAAAACGGCTTAATAAATACCCCTAATAATTCAATGGGGGCTAAAATAATTTTCATCGGTATTGGAACACCTGGCATCCAAAAAATGTGTTTCCAATAGTTCTTGTTTCCAGTTAAATTGGTAATCAAAAAAGTCAAAAGGGCTAAAGAAAATGTAATGGCGATGTTCCCAGTTACATTCACTCCGAGAGGTGTTAGACCAAAAATATTGAGAAACCAGATAAAGAAAAAGATAGTCAACAAATAGCTCATGTAGCGTTTATAGTGTTTTTCACCAATATTTGGGATGGCGATATCATCCCTGATATATAAAACAATAGGCTCAAAAAAACGTCCGGCACCGCTTGCAACTCCCCGATTTGAGGCATATGATCGGGCCAAGCTGCGGAATAGGAAAAACATGAGCAGGCCTGTGATAAATATCATCACTACACTTTTAGTAATAGACAAATCCAAAGGCTTTGGGTTTGTAGGGTGATGCTGCTCGTCGTAGTTAATTGTTCCAGCCTCGTCGGTCTTGTAAATTTTATTGTGTTCAATGGCATAAAAAGCTCCATCTACTTGAGCCACAGATTCGCCGTGGTGAAATTTAGACGAGGAAAATACCTTTAAACCATTATCCCATAGAATAATAGGCAAAGGAAAGCCTACGTAATGGTGAACGCCTTGCTGGTCTGTGTAAGAGGTAAGGCTAAAATCGTAGGAATCTTGAAGGTGATGGGTGATATAGGCTTTAATTTCAGCCTTTTTGTCTGTTCCCTGCGTCTCGTTTGAGGCAGAAAGCATGGAGGTGAATCCTAAGAAAATGGATAAAAAAAGATTGTACTTAAATGCTCTATACATTATGCGCGATTTCAACTGCTTTAAATCGCTGCAAAGGTATGTTATTATGCATTAAACAAAAAAGAATATTTTCCCTTTATTTTGGGCCTTATTAGTTCAATAAATACAGGGTTTACATCCGTTCAAATTCAATAGACAGCAACACTTCTCCCTGAAGATCTAGGGGCAACATCAGTTGTTCAAAGGGGACGATCGCAGAAAACACCAAATTGACCTCTGTCAACACATCGATAGTAAAAACTGTTGTTTCTCCCAGAAATTGGATAGTTAGTAAATCTCCCGACTTCGTCCAAAACGAATCGGTCTCAAAAAGATTGTTTGGCGTCATATAGTCCTCGGAACACTCGAAGTCGCTTACAGTTGTCATAAAGCCATAAGAGCCATCAGCAATAAAGCGGTTTGGGTTTTCTTGAAAATGGAAAGCAAAATCTTCATCGTAGCCAAGGGAAATGATGTTTAAAGGCTCGTCTGGGCTGTCAAGATAACTCATGTTCGTGCCTGTAAAACTAATATTGACACCTTTCCATAAGCCCACAATACTTGGGTCGGGTAATTTTTGAGGTGTGACGGAGTCAGCATTACAGCCGGAAAAACATAAAACCGACAACATCAAAACGGATGTTAAGTAAGATCTCATAAGTAGGATGTTTTTAACCTGAATACAAGCACAGGATTCTAAAGAATTCTTGGCTTATGACAGTAATTTATTTAATCAAAAACCGCACCAAAGCTCTTGTTTCCATAAATAATGCTATCAAATAGGGTGCAAAAAAACCTCCGCTCTCAAGCAAAGTTATCTGACCATCCTGCAAGTATATTGGGCGGAAAACGAGGAAAAAAACTAGTATTTTTAAGGTGCTGCCCGCCAAAAATAAAAAGCCCACATAGGTCCTGACAGCATTGTAAAACCAAAAGATCAGACTTACTATGGCCCAAGCTAAAACAAAATTGAAGCCATAGGCCCTCAACAGAAAGGCATCCTTAGGCTGAAAATGATTCAGAGATAGTAGGCTCCAGTGTATGGCAAGGCCAACAGACAAGACTAAAAAAAGTTGCGTTGAAAATCGAAAAATAGCCTGTCTTTGCTCTTTTGGCGTCATGAGTGAAAGTTTTTTAATTGTCGATTTAAAAAATAGAATGACACCACAATGCCAAATAAGCAGCAAATAATCACAAAGAGCTTTTTGTCGTTGTTATATTGGGAATCAAGCCATAAACCCAATTTGACAAAAAGGAATATCGTGACTCCCATTTGTCCACTGAAAGCGGTCAAACTAAGGGCCTTCTTAAGCTGTTTTTTCGTCTTTCTGGGGGCCTGAGGCTCTTTGCTCACTTCCTAAGGATTTAATAGCGCCTCTCATACTACAGTTGGCATTGAACGTAGCGCCTGGCTCGACCGACAACTTTCCAATAATTACTTCTCCGTCAATATGAGCTGTATCCTTGAGCACAAGTGTGCCTGTTAATTCAATTTTCCCTGAAAACTTTCCTTCAATATCGGCATTGACTCCTTTGAGCTGTCCCTTTATCGATCCCATTTTCCCAACAACAACTTTACCCTGTGTTGTCAAATTTCCTTCAAGGGAGCCGTCGATACGAATGGGGGAGTTAGAAGTAATATTGCCAATCAATTTGGTGTCTTGCGCTATGATATTTTGCTGTGCGCCATTTGAATTCGATCCCATATGCTGGTATTTTGATTTTAGTAACATCGTTTAGTTAAGGTCTAAGTATTGTTCAATATTCTTGTGTACTTGAATGATTTGATAATTGTAAGAAGACATCGGGATAAAATCTCTTTCGATTTTGATCTCTGATTCTTTCAAAATTTCGGCAAATCCCTCAGCACCTTCTATACTTTTTAAACCGTTGACTACCACAAATGTAGTATTTTGATCGTAAAGTTCCACAGAAGTGCTCAAATTGAAGTGTTTAACTTTGAGGATCGCTTTACTAAGTTTGTCTGCAAATATATTCATGGCATCATTTTCAGATCTCGAAAAGGAATATAGAACTTTGAACTCTTTCGCAGACTCGTTGCTTTCAAACTCCTTATTTTCTAGGGTATTTATGACGGAGCCCAAGAGATCTGACGCCCGTTGGCCTTCCTTGCTGTTAGGGTAATTCGTGGACAATTCTTTCAATCCCTCTTTGTAATAATCGAACCCAAACAGCCTAGCTCCTGCGGTTATGCCGAGCATTTCAAAACGGGGAACCATAGGATCTCCATCGAAATCAAAAATGGCTTGCTCGCATTGTTGAATCACGGTTTCCAAATCCCCTTCTTCATACTTTTGATATATGGCATCATAGGTAAGTTGAGGGCTATTGGCTAATTCCGCCAAGGCAGACTTGGGGTTCAAAATCAATGCCACATATCTGCTTTCTGGGTAATATTCAATCAGCCGAGATTTGACTTTTTCCGCTTTCTCTCTTTGATTTGATTCTTCGTAGAGTCGGAAAAGGTGATAGGTGGCTGGAAGTGCAAGTTTATCTTGAGCATCGACCAAATCGAGCAAGGTCTCCAAACGGTCCTGTGCAATTGGATAGGCTTTGAATCGATCTTTATACAACAAGCCAAGTTGATACAAAGCCTTATTTCTATCTTGAGTCAAACTATCCAAAACAACGGGGTCGGTTGGAATTTGAGACAAATAAGTATCTATGGCATAACGGCCCATGTTCTCCTGAGTCACTTCCACCTCCTCAACCGCTTGCTCAACTGGGTCAGAGGTGGCAGGATTCCATCTCCAATTATCCTCTAATTTGACATCTCCCCAAAGCATCTCAAAAGCCGATTTGCCAAAAGCCACAGTGTTGGCATTGTAAAAGTAAAATTTGCTTGTCGCTGACAAAGTTGGCAGCGATGCATTGACTGGCTGCAGCTGCTCTCCAGCTGCCTTTCGTTTTTCATCTGCAGACTTCAAATCCTCGACGAACAACCTTACAAAGTCGCGCTGCTCGGCCTGGGACAGTTGGGATAAACGAAGTATACTATCACTAACCGTCAGTTGGTTCTCGTAAAAAACGACCTCCTCGAGATTGTCTCTTTTTCTTTTAACGCTTCTGAAAGGCTTGGTGTCTTTGACCATGGCTGTTAAGGTACTGTCGTAATAGGCTCCGGCTTCTTTAAATTGAGCCTTGTCAAAATTGATGTCTCCAATGGCTTCATAATTTCGAGCTAACAACACAGCGTCTGAGGAAGGGGTTTTTAACGACGATTTGAACAGCATTTCGGCCTCATCCGTCAATTCTTGTTTTAATTTAAGATTAGCCCAAGTATGGTAAATATTCCCTACATATGGTCTGTTTTCTCTATTATCTAGAAGATCTTCGAAAAACTCCCGTGTTTTCAGAGAGTCTTGGACTGGAATATTTCTATTAATGTATCCTTTCAATTTTGCCTGAACCCACATTCCTCTTGGGATTTTTCTGTTCATAGCCACAATCTTACTAAAGTAGTGGTAGGCGCTATCGGATTGATTGTTCAATTCGTAGAATTGTCCTTTAATAAACCAATAGCGTGCCCGGCGAACGCGTTGTTTGACCACTTTTGCCGCGTCTTGAAGAGCCACTTGGGCACTATCCAGGTGATTGAGATTAATATAAGCCTGAGCCAGTGCTGCTTGAGCTTCTGCACGTTCAAAATCTTCTAGTCTTTCCTGGGTCAATAACCGTTTTAAATTTTTGGCAGCTTGTGCGTCATTATCCAATCTGATATTGGTTTTAGCCCTCCAAATGAGCGCTAAATTAATTTTATCGCTGGCTGGATATTTTGACAAAATATAGTTAAACGCCTCAAGTGCTGGAATAAATCGTTGGTCATAATAGCGCGATTTGCCCAGCAGCATATAAGCCTCATCCATTTGACTGTTATACTCTTTACCTTTGACATTTACACTGTGCTTTTGAACCGCCTTTACGGCTTTCTCTTCTGCACGAAGGAAATTACTGTTATCGGAAGGACCTACTCTAATAGCGTCCTCATCTACAGTTAAAGGTTCTATTGGTAATATGTCCCAATAATTTTCGTTGTAGGTACTAAACAGTTGTTCAACCTCGCGATCTAGTGCTTCGTTCCCATGAAATAGGACGTTGTATTTGGCTGTGAGAGCAAACATATTTCGGCTAACAAAAGTATTTTTCTTACGGGAACAGCCTATTGCAGTCAAGCAAATAACGCCAAATAATATAAAACGGTACATGATGTTATGAATCACAGGGGACGAGTTGTTTCTATTGTATAACTGTAAAACTAGTTATTTATGATAACTGAAGGTAAATTAAGAGAAAAATTTGTTTTGCAAAGAGGAAAGATGGTGAAATTGAAAGGCCATGACCCCTTAATACCCAAATTCTTCGCAACACCACATTGAACGCTCTAACAAAAACAATTATATTGCATAAAATTTATCTCTTATGAAATCTATCTATACACTCCTTCTGATGTTATTACTGAGCTCTTGCAAGACTACTCCTCCAGCCCCTGAATATCCTTCCACCACTAAAATTCCAGTTTCCGAAACGCATTTTGGGACCGAGGTAGTGGATAACTACCGGTGGCTAGAAGACGACAACAGCCAAGAAACTGCCGATTGGGTCGGTGCACAAAATGAAGTGACTTTTGAATATTTGAACAGAATACCATTTCGTTCGCAATTAAAAGACAGGCTTGAAAAGTTATGGAATTATGAAAAACTAGGCTCACCATTTAAAGAAGGTGACTACACGTATTTCTACAAAAATGACGGCTTACAAAATCAGTATGTTGTCTATCGTGAAGATAGCGACGGAGATACGGAGGTGTTCTTAGATCCTAATAAATTTTCGATGGATGGCACCATTTCTCTTGGGGGTCTTAGTTTTGCCAAAGACGGCAATATCGCAGCCTATTCCATTAGCGAAGGTGGTAGCGACTGGCGCAAGGTTATTGTTCTTGATGTCCCAAGTAAAAAAATTATTGAAGACACCCTAGTAGATATAAAGTTTAGTGGAATTTCGTGGAAAAAAAATGAAGGCTTTTTTTATTCGAGTTATGACAAGCCAAAGGGCAGTGAATTATCAGAAATGACTGACCAGCACAAATTGTACTACCATAAACTTGGCACTACTCAGGATCAAGATGAATTAATTTTTGGCGGAACAGAGACGCAAAAGCATCGCTATGTGGGTGGTCAAGTCACAGATGACGGTCGCTATCTGTTTATCTCTGGCGCCAAGTCGACCTCTGGCAATGTGCTCTTTGTGAAAGATCTTGAAAACCCATCGCGGCCGCTTGTTTTAATGGATGATGACTATGGCAGCGACAGCTATGTCTTGGACACGCTTGATGATTTGTTTTTCATCGTGACCAATAAAAATGCCCCCAATCAAAAGGTTGTCACCGCAACCGCCACAAAGCCTCAGGAAGCATATTGGAAGGATTTTATTCCTGAAACCGAAAATGTCTTATCTCCAAGCAGTGGAGGCGGTTATTTTTTTGCCAGTTATATGATCGACGCCACCTCAAAAGTGTTTCAGTTTGACATGAAAGGTCAGAATTTGGGTGAAATCGAACTTCCCGGCGTTGGTTCAGCTGGTGGATGGAACGGAGACAAAGACGATGACGTATTGTATTATAGTTTTACAAACTATCACACGCCTGGAGTTATTTACTCCTACAACCCCAAAGAACGGGTTTCGTCAAAATATTGGTCTCCAGCAATTGACTTTGATTCGGATAATTATGTGTCCTCTCAAGTCTTTTACACTTCTAAGGACGGCACCAAGGTGCCAATGATAATCACTCACAAAAAGGGATTAGATTATAATGGGAGAAACCCAACTATTCTATATGGTTACGGCGGATTTAACATCAGTCTGACGCCATCTTTTAGCATTCAAAATGCCGTTTGGATGGAGCAAGGAGGTGTTTATGCTGTTCCTAATTTGCGCGGCGGCGGTGAATATGGCAAGGCGTGGCATAACGCCGGGACTCAAATGAAAAAGCAAAATGTTTTTGACGATTTTATTGCTGCTGCTGAGTATTTAATAGCTAACAATATCACCTCTTCCGATTTCCTTGCGATACAGGGAGGTAGCAACGGAGGCCTTCTAGTGGGCGCCACAATGACCCAACGCCCCGATTTGATGAAAGTAGCTCTACCAGCCGTAGGAGTTTTAGACATGCTGCGCTATCACACCTTTACCGCAGGTGCTGGCTGGGCCTATGACTATGGCACAGCAGATGATTCTAAAGAAATGTTTGACTATTTGCTTGGCTACTCTCCCGTTCACAACGTTCTTGCAGGGACATCCTATCCCGCCACTTTGATTACAACCGGAGATCATGATGATCGTGTGGTGCCCGCTCATTCTTTCAAGTTTGCCGCCGAATTACAGGACAAACAAAGCAGCGAAAACCCAGTGATGATTCGCATTGAAACTAACGCAGGTCACGGTGCGGGCACTCCTGTTTCGAAACGCATCGAGCAAGCCGCTGATATCTTTGGATTTACACTTTACAATATGGGTTTTGAGGTGCTTCCAGAAAAGATTAACAATACATTGAAAGATTAATAATTAATCGTCTAGAGGCTCTGAAAAGTATTTTTCCAACGCTTTCAGGGTTTCTGGGCTGGTTTTCAAATCATTGATAACTTGTCCTTTTTCAAGAACTACAATGCGCTCACAAACTTCTGTGACGTGGGTTAGGTCATGACTAGAAATCAAAAAAGTGGTTTGGGTATCTTTGGTTTCTGACTTGATCAATTGCTTTAACCTGATTTGTGTCGTTGGATCTAGGTTCGCAAATGGCTCGTCAAGAATAACGACTTCGGGGCCACCAATCAACGCCCCGATTAAACCCACTTTTTTCTGATTTCCCTTGCTGAGATCTCTCAAATACTTTCTCTTGCCCAGAATTTCATCATTAAAAAAACCCTCATACTTGGCAATAAATTGAGTAACATCAGTGTTAGATTGTCCTCGTAATTTACCAATAAAGAAAAAATACTCTTCAGGGGTTAGGTATCCAATTAAAAAGCTCTCGTCTATAAAGGCTGAGGTGAACGGTTTCCATTCCTCCGAGCGATCGATGCGGACTCCATTAGACTGGATATACCCTGTTGTCGGTTGAATCAAGTCTAACAAAAGACTGAAAAAAGTAGTTTTTCCAGCGCCATTATTACCTACTAAACCAAAACTTTGTCCCTTGGGTATGCTCATTTCATTGATGTTCAAAACTTCAACACCTTGGTAGGCTTTTGTTAAATTTTCTACTTGGATCATAGCATTACTATTTTAGGATTCTTGGTCAAAGGCAGCGACAGTTTTGTACTTTCCTTTGATATAAATTTTTTCGATTAAGGTGAGAAATTGGGCTCGAAATACCAAGCCAAGAGCCCCAGCTCCCGCAACACAAATTAACCCGACATTAAAGCTGATGAGCTTATAAGGAAGGTAAAACAGCAGCATCGGCAAAATGACCTTTGGCAGTCCAATCAATAATTGGGTTGGATTAAAGCCATTGGTATTGGCAAAAGCTTTGGCCTTTTCGTTCAGAACAATGGGGGTTCGGTTGAGAGCTCCTCCAATTAAAGTTATGAATGAATTTAAGCCAATATTAAACAGTGCGCCAGCGGCAATCATGGCATAAATATCCCAGCCAAAATAGAGGTAGGGCAAGCTCAAAACGAAAGAAACTACAACGCCAAAAACCATAAGCATCCATTTGGCGTTCAAATACTGTCGATAGGGAATATTTTGACTCATAAGAAGCTTGTAATACTGACTATCCCAAGAGGGAACTTGTTGGCCAAAAGTCATTAGGAACCCACCGGTAATAAAAATGGAAGCGAAAACCAAAATAGCTGGGAGCTCGGAATAGCTGTCTTGGGTGTAAAAAAACAAGCCGTAGAATAAAAACATAAAGGAAGCCAAAAGCACCTGTTTTGGTCTAACATTTCGGCGAATCAGTTTGATGTCATTTTCAAGAAATGGGGCGACTGGCCCAAACCGTTGTAACCATGTGAAATTTGAGTCCCCTGCTAAAGTCACTTTCTGCGCCACCTTATCGTCCAGATAAAACCCTTTAAAAAGCAGATTCCAATTGGCTCGGTACAGAAAAAATAACAATATGAGAGGAAGGATCACCCAAAAGGGTTGGTCATAGAGGGCATTAAATCCTATGCCAGCAATTGCTGCCGCATCAAAAATACCGAAGTAATTAAGGGTTCCTGCAAGAAAAAACAGTGACAATAAGGCCAACAAATATTTATTGTTTTTGTTGACTAAAAAGTTGGCGAAATTAATACTTAAAGAAATACTCAAAATACCAACAAACCAGGCCAAAACTTGAAAGGGGTTGTAATCTTGAAAAACAAGAACAACGGCAAAGGGGATGTAGATTAATAGTGGTAAAATATTAAAAAATGAAATCAATGACTTTAACAATACAAAACGCACCACACGATGACGCGAAACTGGTAAGCTCATAAGCGGCTTTACATTCAATACAGGTAATTGTTGAAAGAAATATCTCAACAAGACATCAGCTACTATCCAAAGAATTAAAACATTATTTACCGTTACTAATGGGTCTACATCAGGTACTGTTTTTTTTGCAATGAAAAATACACCTACGCCCAACAACAAGGCCGTTGCTGAGAAATAGAGTACTATGAAAGCAAGAAATATTTTTACTATCAGCCCTTTTTGAAAATAGGCTGCTCTTCTAAACTGTAACCACTCTAGGCGTAAGAAATCAGAAATCTGCATGGTTTTAATTTGACATAGGGATAAATAGGAATAGGCTAAGTTAACTATTATCTTTTAAGTTGCTTATTTTTGAAGTCAAATTCAGACTATGAGTCAATTTCATCAACTTCGAATTGCTTCCGTAAAACCTTTAACTGCTGATGCTGTATCCATTACTTTTGAGCCAGCCGATGAGGTGAAGAGCAAATTTACTTTCCTGGCCGGTCAATACATAAGTCTAAAGGCCGAAATTAATGGCGAAACCGTTATTCGCGATTATTCTATTTGCAGTTGCCCTTCATCTGGCGCGTTGTCTGTTGGCATCAAAACCTTAAAAGGTGGTTTATTTTCAAGCTATGCTCAGACCCTGAAACCGGGAGATACTTTATTAGCTAGAGCGCCACAAGGAAAATTCACACTAGATTCAAATATTGAAAATTTTGTTGGGATAGCGGCTGGTAGTGGGATCACGCCAATGATGAGTTTACTCCAAGATTTCCTTGAACATTCTGCGGGCACAGCCTATTTGATGTATGGCAACAAAAGTCCTGAAGACAGCATGTTTCTCAAGGCATTAAAAACTTTAAAAAACACCTATAGAGACAGGTTCCAGCTGCGTTGGATGTTTAGCAGACAAGAAATGCCTGAAGCAGGATTTGGCAGAATTAATGGCGACCAATTAGTCGATTTCCTAAAAAAACACGCTATCCATGTTGGGCATGGACACTTTTATCTGTGTGGCCCTAATGATATGGTACAAGACTTAAGGGCCAAATTGTCCGAAATTGGACACGCAGACTCCAATGTCAGATACGAGTTGTTTTTTGCTCCGCCAACAGGTGAGGCCTTGCATCCTACTTCAAAGGGGCAGTGTCAGGTCTCTATGGTTTTAGACGGCGAATCCGTTGTTTTTGAAATGACTAATAATCAGTTTGTTTTGGACGCTGCATTAGATCAAGACTTGGACGCCCCCTATTCATGCCGGGGCGGTGTTTGCAGTAGTTGTATTGCCAAAGTTACCGAGGGGAGTGTTGAAATGGCACAAAACAATGTACTAACAGATGCTGATTTGAGTTCAGGATATATTCTAACATGTCAAGCCCGTCCAACTAGTTCTTCTCTTTCTGTCGATTTTGATGATGTTTAAGTCGCTGGCGGCACAATTGAGCAATCATATCGGGAGTAACCGTTCTAATTGCTTTCTCATAGCCTTCTGGCATTTTATTCCCGTAGACTGAGGTTGGGATTTTGTCAAAAACGGCTTTATTGGCCAACAGACTATTAGAGGAAGGTTGACCAAAAGGTGCAAAGCCTAACACTGGATCGGTGATGCCCCAAACAGAAATAACCTCAACGCCGAGCATAGCTGCCAAATGGGCATTGCTCGAATCCATCGCGATCATTATATTCAGGTTTGATATCAGTTGAATTTCGGCTGACAAAGTCAGTTTTCCAGCATAACAAATCACGTTGTCAAATTTAGACGCCAGCTCGTTCAACGCTTTTATCTCTGCTGAACCGCCCCCAAATAATATGACTTTAACCTGTTTTTCTAATTGCGCTATCAGCTCCAAAGACAGGTCTTTGGGATAGGTTTTGCCCTCATAGCCAGCGAAAGGGGCAAACCCAATGAGCTGTTCTCCATTCGTTAACTGAATCCCTGGCGGGAAATCAAATTTCGTTTTGGGTAAGTAACCATCTGTTAGACTAAAATCATAGCCTAGATTTATGAATACATCGGCATATCTCTGATGGGTAGATTTTAACTGAAGTTTCTTTCCTTGATTAACCACCAATTGTTTTTCATGTCTTCCTTTATCGATAACAGCCCAAAGGTAGCCACTTAAAAAACCCCTCAGCAATTTGGTTCTGATCACGTTATGAAGATCGGCGATAACAGTCGGGTTTAGCGATTTAATTTCTTTTGAAAGTCTCCATAATCCTCCGATGCCCTTGTGACGTCCTCCAAAATCGACAGTATAAATAGAAATACCTTTCAAGTGTTCAAAAATAGGCGCAAACTCCTTTCTCGTCAACATGGTAATCTGGGTCTCAGGAAACTGATCTCGCAATGCTCTCAGAACAGGAGCGGTCATCGCCACGTCACCCATTGCAGACAATCTAATAACTAAAATATGTGATTTGCTTGATGTCAACTATCCCTTGAGCTTTCTAAGTACTGGATTCAATTCATCATCATTGTACATTTTCATCTGTTTGTAGACTTTCATGTACTTATGTCCCGATGCAATATCAGCGATTAGGTGGTCAATAGCTTCCGACAAATCCTGCCTTTGCTCTAAAAGAACATTTAACTTACTTTGACAAGCTTTTTTATGGCTATCCGATGCATCTGTCCTAACGGTTTCAACCTGCATGTGATAAATCTTTAGGGCCAAAATCGACAAGCGGTCAATGGCCCAAGCAGGACTTTCCGAATTAATTGTAGCCTCTTTGGAAGGAACGATCGATTCAAATTGTTTTAAAAAGTAGCCGTCAATATATTCAACCGTATCCGTTCTGTCCTGATTGGAAGCGTCAATTTTTCTTTTTAGTGCCAGCGCTTCTTTTGGATCGATATGAGGGTCTCTGATGATGTCTTCGTAGGCCCACTGCACGGTGTCAATCCAACACTTTCGATATAATAAATGGCCTAGGGGATCGGTATCGTGATCTATTGGGTTAGCGAATGACTGTTCAACAGTATTTAAAACTTTATAATCGGCAATAGCCTTTTGGAAGATGGCATTAGCTTTGGCTGCAATCATGGTGCGTTAATTTAGTGCAAATATAGTTTGAATTACAGAAACTCTTTATTCCTGTGTATTCCAATAATAAATTTTGTCAAGACAGTCGCGCTTTATTATCTTTGCGACACTAAATTATTTATGCCATGACCGCATTTTTTAACGCCTTAGGAGATTTATTTACAAATGTGCTTTTTTTGCCTTTTTCTTTTCTCGCAGAAATTGAATTAGATAACTGGTGGATTGCTAATGTGATGACATGGCTATTTGCCGCCATTGGAATGGCTGCTTTTACTTATTGGATGGGTCAGTTAAGGCAATACGACCAGAATGGAGAAGAAGATAAGTCAATAAGTGCACACGCTTACTTATAAATCGAATCCTATATCTTTACGGTAGTTTTTTCCTTCAAATTGAATTGAATCAATTTGACCGTATATTTTCTTAGTTGCTTCGGAATGATTTGCGCCGAAAGCTGTTAGGGCCATAACACGTCCACCGCTGGTCACCAAGTTGTTTTCTTTTAATTTAGTTCCAGCATGAAATAAATGTATCTCATCCAATTTGTTGTCCACACTAATTAAGATATCCTTCTTGTAATCTCCTGGATAACCGCCAGACACTAGCATCACAGTGGCGGCAGTCCGTTCGTCAATTTCTAAATCATACGCCTCTAATGTCCCCCTACTTAGTGCTAAAAACAAGTCTAGCAGATCTGATTTGATACGGGGAATAACAACCTCTGTTTCTGGATCGCCGAAGCGCACATTGTATTCAATGACCAAAGGATGGTCACCGACCTTGATTAGGCCAATAAAAATTACACCAACATAAGGTAATTGATCTTTTTTCAGGCCTTCGACGGTTGGCTTGACAATTAGAGACTCCACCTTGTCATAAAATTCCTTATTCACAAAAGGGACTGGAGATATCGCTCCCATACCGCCGGTGTTTAGGCCTGTATCTCCTTCACCGATACGCTTATAATCTTTGGCCATGGGCAAAATTTTATAACTATTACCATCCGTCAATACAAAACAACTCAATTCAATCCCGGACAAGAATTCCTCTATGACTACGGTCTTGCTAGCCTCGCCAAAAGTTTGGTTCTCTAGCATGTCTCTCAAAGCATTTTGGGCTTCCGTTAAATCATCGATAATGAGAACACCCTTCCCCGCCGCGAGGCCATCAGCCTTTAAAACATATGGAGAATGAAGTGTTTCCAAAAACGCTACGCCTTTATTAACTGTAGATTTGTTAAATGTAGCATAAGCCGCCGTAGGTATATTATGTCTGTTCATAAAAGACTTGGCGAATGCCTTACTCCCTTCTAATTCAGCCGCTGCTTTAGCCGGGCCAATAACTGCCACATCTTTCAATTCTTCAATGCCTTTAATTGCATCGTGAATTCCCAATACCAAGGGCGCCTCCGGTCCGACAACCACCATGTCGATTTTTTCACTTTTTACAATCCTAATGACTGCGTTAAAGTCGGTCGGTTCAATGTCAATATTACTGGCAATCATGCCAGTCCCTGAGTTGCCTGGTGCAACAAACAGCGCCTCACAAGCAGGACTTTGAGCTATTTTCCATGTCAAAGTGTGCTCTCTTCCCCCTGATCCCAATATTAAAATTCGCATATTAATAAGCTTTTTTATCCCCTCTAATGAAATTGTATATTGTGTGCAAAATTATCTTAAAATCTAACAAGGGCGACCAATTTTCAATATAATAAATGTCATATTTAACCCGACTGATAATATCATTTGGCGATTCCACCTCTCCTCGAAATCCCTTAATTTGGGCTAAACCCGTTATCCCGGGCTTTACAAAATGCCTTACCATAAACTTGTCAACCGAACTGGCATACATTTGAGAATGAGATAGCATATGAGGCCTGGGGCCCACAACAGACATATCGCCTAAGAAAACATTGATAAACTGAGGTAGCTCATCGATACTTGTGCGTCGCAGTAGTTTTCCAATAAAGGTGACTCTTTCATCGTCTTTTGTTACCTGAATCATATCTGCATCTTTATTCAATACCATACTTCGGTACTTAAAACAGATGAACTCATCATTGTTAAAACCATTTCTCTTTTGCTTAAAGAAAACAGGGCCTCTAGTCTCTAGTTTGATCAAAATGCCTAAGATAGGGGTCAGCCAGGATATGAGAAAAATCAAAACGAAAAGAGAAAATATGATGTCAAAAAACCGTTTCATTTGACGATTGAATGACAGTTCTAAAGGCATATTTCTCAACGAAATAACCGGAATATAGTCGTAGTAGTCACGTGTCAGATTTTGTGAAGACAATCGTTTTTCGTCAGGCAAAAATTTGATGATTTTTAAATTATTATCGGCAAAGTCGATGAGCTCGTTGAGTTGTTCAGGGTTTAATTCCTTTTCTGAACAATAGATTTCATCTATATTATGCGCAACAATAAACTGGCAACAGTCTTCAATGCTTATGGCATCGGGGCCTTGAAGGCTCAGGGTGCCATAAAGTTTGTATCCATATTCTGGATTTTCCTTGAAAAATTTTTCTAAACTATTAACGTTTCCGTTGCTCCCGATGACTACAGTTCTTCTATAATTTCCGCCAAAATCAGATCGGTATCGCTGTAAGGCAAAATAAATAAAATATTTAGCGAGGGCAACTGCCACAAACAGTAACGCAGCATATCTTCCAATGGCTTTAGGGGTCATGGTGTCAAAACTCCAGAGCGCAGAAATTGAAAGCACAACAAGCGTAAAAACGACAAAATGTTTGATCAGCTTGGTAAAAATAACAGTCAGTCGCGTAAAACGATAGACCTCATAAAACTGAGTAACCGTTGCAAGAACAATCCAAGATAAGGACGCAGACAGGAAAAAGTTTAAACCTTGAGCGTTTTCAAAAAAGGCCAAATACCCGAATCCATTGACCGCAAGAAGGTCTATGAAATAGGAAATCGGTCGTAAAAATTTTGAATACCGGCCTTGTCGTATGGTCACTTTTCGTTATTTCGAGTGGTAAAATCTTTGTGCTCATTTCTGAGCAGTTGCTCTTTTGGTAACGCCGCAAAATAACTAAAAGTATGTTTAATCCCTTCCTTTCTTGATATCTTTGGGGTCCAATTGAGCAGTTGTTTGGCTAGGCTGATGTCTGGTTGGCGCTGAAGTGGGTCATTTTCAGTGAGTTTCATAAAATCAAGCTTGCTTTCGCTCTTTGCTAATTCCAAAATTTCATGCGCAAAATCAATGATGCTAAGTTCGTCAGGATTACCCAAATTCACCGGCTCAGCATAGTTGCTAAACAACAACCTAACGACACCTTCGACCAGATCGTCAACGTAACAAAACGACCTTGTTTGCTGGCCATCACCAAATATGGTAAGATTTTCACCCCTTAAGGATTGCCCAATAAATGCAGGCACCACACGGCCGTCATTGAGTCGCATTCTGGGCCCATAAGTGTTGAAAATTCGAGCGATTCTGGTTTCAAGTCCATGAAAACGATGATACGCCATGACCATAGATTCTTGAAATCTTTTGGCCTCGTCATATACTCCCCTTGGCCCAATGGTGTTGACGTTGCCAAAGTAATCTTCAGGTTGAGGATGAACCAACGGGTCGCCATAGACTTCGGAGGTCGATGCAATGAGAATTCTTGCGTCTTTTGCTTTGGCCAAGCCAAGCAAATTATGCGTGCCCAAAGAACCCACTTTGAGGGTTTGTATGGGAATCTTCACGTAATCAATTGGGCTTGCAGGAGATGCAAAATGTAAAATATAGTCCAAGGAACCTTCGATCCCTACAAATTTGGTTATGTCATGCTCAATAAATTCAAAGTTTGGATTTCCTTCAAGGTGATGCAAATTGTCTTTATGACCCGTAATAAAGTTATCCATCCCCAAAACCGTGAAACCTTCGGCTAGAAATCGGTCACAGAGGTGTGACCCCAAGAACCCTGCGGCTCCAGTAATTAGTACGCGTTTCTTCTGGTTTGCCAAATTCTCTCTTTAGGTTAGTTGAATCAAGGACCTGCCTATTGAACTGTAATAAAACCCCTCATTTTTTAAAGTAAGGATATCGTATAAATTTCGGCCGTCGAAAATAGCGGGAGAGACCATCAGTCCTTTGATCCGTTTAAAATCGGGAGACCTAAATGTACTCCATTCTGTACAAATGACTAGGGCGTCTGCATTTGAAACAGCCTCGTAAATGTTCTGGCAATATTCTATTTTGCTCCCGTACAGCTTTTCTACATTGGACATAGCTTCCGGATCATGTGTTTTAATCGTCGCTCCAGCAGACAAAAGAGCATCTATCATATACAAAGCGGGTGCTTCTCGAATATCATCTGTCTCTGGCTTAAAGGCCAATCCCCAAACAGCAATTGTTTTTTCCTTTAAATCCCCTTTGAAGTAGGCTTCTATTCTTGGCAATAAAACGGTTTTCTGTAGGTCGTTAGTTTTAATAACCGCCTCCAGAATATTGAACGTGTAATTTGCCTCCTTGCCCGAATTATACAGAGCCTTGACATCTTTAGGAAAACAGGAACCCCCATAGCCGATCCCTGGAAACAGAAAGCGTTTGCCTATTCGCGAGTCCGTACCAACTCCTCTTCTCACCATATCGACATCCGCGCCCACTTTTTCGCAGAAATTCGCAATTTCGTTCATGAAGGTAATTTTTGTTGCCAAAAATGCGTTTGCCGCATATTTGGTGAGTTCAGAGGATTTTTCATCCATCACTAAAATAGGATTGCCTGATCTCACAAAAGGCCGATACAGTTGCTTCATCATATCGACAGCGCGGTCCGATCTTGAACCGATTATAATTCGCTCTGGTTTGAGGAAATCGTCAACAGCAAAACCTTCTCTGAGAAATTCCGGGTTGGAGACCACGTCAAAAGGCAAATCGGTATGTCTGTTCAATACTTCTTCAACCTTGGCTGCTGTCCCGACTGGCACAGTGCTTTTATTAACGATGACCTTGTAAGAGCTCATTTGCTTTCCGATGGCTTCACTGACCTGCAAAACATATGTAAGATCCGCAAAACCATTTCCTCCATCTGGAGTTGGCAATGCCAGCATGATGATGTCAGCATGATCTAGGCCTTCTTTAAGATCTGTAGTAAATTTTAGTCTTCCTGAAGAAATGTTTCTTTGAAAGAGTTGGTCTAGATGAGGTTCATAAATAGGCACCCTGCCTGCCTCCATCATCTTGACTTTTTCCACGTTATTATCAACGCAAAGGACCTCAACGCCCGTTTCGGCCATGCAGGTACCAGTAACTAATCCAACATAACCTGTTCCGACAACAGTAAGTTTCATAGGGATGACTATTTAATTAAGACAAAAATAAGGAAGTTCCGCGGTTTGACTCTCCAATTATTGAGATTTGAAGTTTTGCCATTTTTCAACTACCAATTTCTCAAATTGAGATTTGAAGAAGGTTGTGCCAAATGGAAGCGCGTGTGCTCTAACTTGTTCAGAATCGAAAGTTAGAGTCTCGAACTTATGGATCGCCTGGCTTAAAGATTCTGATGATTGTATTTCGAAAAATATCCCTGAGACTTTGTCTTTAACTGTCTCTTTTAGGCCTCCTTTGCGTAAGGCAATTACAGGAATACCACATGACATGGCTTCAACAGGAACAATGCCAAAATCTTCTTCCGCGGCATAAACAAAAGCCTTGGCCCCCCGCATCAGTTCTCGGAGTCGTGCTGCATCGACAAACCCCTCGAATATAATGTTTTTAGAGGCCATTGCTTTGAGCTTCCTCTCTTCAGGACCATCTCCTGCAACAATTAGCTTTAAGTCTGGGCGCTTGTTAAAGGCCTCAATAATCAGATTCATTTTCTTGTAAGAGACCATTCTTGAGGCCGTAAAAAAATAATCTCCCTGAGCGCTTCCCAGTTCATAAAAACTGGTATCCACAGGTGGATAAATAACCTCTGCGGAACGGTTATAAAGTCTAGAAATTCGTTCGGCAACATGATTCGAATTGGCAACAAAGTGCGTCACTCTGTGGTTAGATTCTTGATCCCATCGGCGCAGCTTATCCAGAACATAATTGACATAAGCCCTTTTAAGACCTCCCTTTTTGTAATCTGCAATATATTGGTCATAGAGGTCATAAGCATAGCGCATAGGAGAATGGCAATAGCAAATATGGAGTTGTTCATTGGTCACCTTTATGCCCTTGGCAACCGAGGCTGAAGAACTGATAATGATATCGTATGCTGAAAGATCAAAGCTTTCGATGGCGAAAGGGAACAATTGTAAAAATTTTCTGTGGTTTTGTCTCGCGGTAGGCAAGTATTGGATAAAGCTTGTGGTTACTTTTTGCCCTTTAAGAATATCGTTTCTATCCTTGTCAGAGAGAAAATCAATCAAGGCATAGTGGGCTATATTAGGCCAAATTTCGTTGATCGCCCGAACGACCTTTTCAGCGCCTCCGTTGACATAATACCAATCGTGAATTAAGGCTATTTTCATTTAGAGCTTTGATTTTGAACTTGTTCAATCGCCTCTGTCAATTTTCTTGCAGAATTTTTCCAGGTATATTTTTCAAGTAAGTCCTCAATAGCCAAACGACGGTCAGTCCCTTGATTGGAAACGGCAGCAACAAGACTTTCTGCAACAGCCTGAGCATCTTGTGGGTCAGTAAAAATGACCGCATTTTTGAATATTTCCCTATGAACTTCAATATCTGAACAAACTACGGGAGTACTATGCGACAGTGCCTCGAGAATTGGCAGCCCGAAACCTTCATACAGAGATAAATTAAGACATGCAGCCGCTTGTTCATAATTTTGGTGCAGTTCTTCATCGCTCAGTCTACCGAGCGCAATAATATCGGGACCCAAGAGAAGCGCCTTCTGTTTTTCGAACACGCGATTTTTATCGCCAACCAAATGCAACTTGTATTTGCCGCCTTGAGTGTTGTTAAATATTTGAAAGGCCTCGATGAGTTTACCTAAATTTTTTCGCATACTTGACGAAGCAACTGACAGTATAAAAGGAGTTTCTGTCTCCGAGATATAGCGGCTATTGTCTGGTCTTTCGACGCCGTTTGGCACAATCGCCATATCCTCTTCTTTCAGAAAGGGATAATGATATTTGAGCCGGCTTTTGGAAAAATTACTCACCGTTATAAGTTTTTTTGTTGAACGCAGGAGTTTTGGCATCAGATATTGGTATGTCATTCTGAATTTCCAATTGAAATTTTGGGACATATCACTAAATGCCAAATCGTGTACGGTAACGATCTTATTAGAGTAACAAACAGGCGCCATATTGCATAGATTGACCAACAAAGGACGCCCATTATTTTTAAGATACATAGGTAATTCAACCTGTTCCCAAAAGTATCCTGAAAATTGACCTACTGTAACGACTTCCAACTGGTTTCCAATCTGTTTGTGTAAAATACCCTTAGGAGCGATAACTACAAGCTTTTCTCCATAGGTCTTTTTTAGTTCTTTAGTTATTTCAATAGCAAATCGCTGCACACCGGTGAGTCGTTGCATCAAAAATCTGGCGTTAAGATATATTTTATCGTTTTGCATAAACATATAAAGCCATAAAAGTGGAGAAAAAATGAATGCCATCCGAACGAACCAAGATATTCTCCGTCAACATAAATAATACGGCCAATGCGAATATTGCCCAACCATCAAAATAGTGTGATTTTTTCAGTCCTTTCATTAAAACCCCCAATTGGAATACAAACAGAATAAGGCCAAAAATCCCTGTTGCGGCCCAAAAGTGGAGAAATTGATTGTGTGTATTATACTGCGACCAAGTGAAAACGGGAGCGCCAAAATTGCTTTTATAACAAGCATTTAATTTGGGCTGAATATCGCCAACGCCTGTCCCAAACCATGGATTGTGTTTGATTGTTTCAATGGAACACCTCCAAACAGCTAAACGAACGTTTGAGGAGTTGTAATGAGCGATGTGCTCAACAGATATGCTAGGGTTCAATCCTTCTGCAATTTCTTGAAATCTCGGGTGATTAGACGCCAACCAAAGCGCGACAGCAAAACAGCCCCAGGCAACTGCCTTTATTTTAAAGGGTTTTATTTGAGTGTATGTCGTCCCTAAGAGAACCAGGATCATCGCTATTTGACCCATTCGAGAGCCAATAAAATAAACCCAGCCGAAAGCAAGAATAACAAATATCAGGCAATACCAATTTTTTGCAGGCTTTATAAAAAAGCGTTTGAATAGGAAATAAACGGATGCCGCCAGCCACAAGGCTTGATACGTGGGATGTGTCCCTGTCAAGTCAATGGTAAATGTTCTCAGCCTTTGACTCATGACCCTATCGGTGAGATATTCTGGCACAGCTGGCAATAAGTCCAAATTAAAGGATACGATTTCTGACTCGGTTATCGGTCCAAAAATACCGTTCCAATTCAATCCGATATGGATTACTTGATAGGTAGCCACTAGAAACGTGGACAACACAAACACCCACACAAAGCGATTTACGACCTGGGCGGAGAGATAGTCTTTCAAAAACAAAAAGGATAGGGGCGCAATCAGTAAAGGGGCTAGCTGACCCAACTCGTTGAATCCTGTATTCAGGTCTGTACTAACAAATAAAGAAAGGGCTAAAGCCAGGTAAGCCAGACCGAACATTGCCATGAACTGGATATATTCGGCTGATGTTCTGCAGCTTTTTTTTACATTAAAAAAGGCTAAAATCAACAGGAAAGCGAGGGATGCGCTTCTGGCGTAGAATGGTAGAATCGGGAAACATGCCGCCAATAAGATAGTTACTTCTTCAAGCCGTACAGTGCACAATACCGTTTTGAATCTTTTACGTAAGCTCATTTGACTCGGGCTTTATTTTTAGAAAAAGAAACGGGAATAGCAGCAGAAAGCTATAACTCTGAGTGAGGGTTGTAAACAATCCTGACACTAAAAACCCTAAGGCTATTACAGATAACAACCGGTATGACAGAACTCTTTCAAAAAAGAAATTCAATACTAAGACAATGCCAATCAAACCAGTGCTTAAAAACAAATAGATCCAGTAGCTGTCCAATACTTGGGCAAACCACCCCAGTTCTGAGGCTTGTCCAATGGTTCCTATTCGTCCACCATAGAACCAGCTGTAATCGGACGCAGAAATTATATTATCCCAAAATTCAAAACGCATCATTAATGATTCTGTAGAAAAAACCTGTTTCCGAAATAAAATCCAAACAATAGGAATCATCAATATAAATAGGACATAATAATACTTTATCAAAAGCTTCAGAATCTTCTGTCCGGTAAGGAAATAATACAACAAGTAAATGAGCAAGGGGACATAGGCTGTTCGGGACAAGGCCAAAAGGACTAGAACAAGCGCCGCGCCTATATAAAGCTTGGAGGCTTGGTGTCTTAAAAAAATAAAATAGGACAGAACCGCAAAAAGGCCCAGATCTGCAAATTGACCTACCAATCCTGGCGACCTCCAGAAATCATAAAAGGTGGAAATGGTAAAAAAGTATTTTGGATCCTTTGGCCAAAAATAGCGCCCGGTCAGTGTTTTCATGTATACCTCTGGCCCCACAAAATAAGTGTAACAAACAGCCGCCAAATTCAATACAACCAATATAAATAATAGTCGATTTATGGCGCTTGCATCCGCTTTAGAAATTTCAATATTTTCTGCCAAAAGAATTAACACAAACAACAATAACAATTCTCTAAAAGCATAAAAAACTGACGACGCTTGTAGGCCTGAAAAAGCGGCAACGACTAATAATATTAAAATGTAAAGTATGAGAAATAGGTCGAAGCCCTTCAACACAAAGCTTCTGTTTTTATTGAGTATGACAAACGTAAAAAGTAAGGCCATTGATATTGGTGGGACAAGGGATTTAAGGCCTCCGTCACCTAGCCAATTCAGCACAAAAAAATTCAACATGCCCTGAGTGCTAATGATACAGAGCATCAAACAAAACACGACAACTTTTTGCAAGCTAATATTCATTCTCAATCCTGCCTTTTCTATATTTATTTAACTTGCCAAAACACTATTTTTTGGTCTTTGTATCCCCGCAGACTCTAATTGGGGTGAGGCTACCCTTATATCGGCCTTGGGCAGTAGTTTTTTCGCTAATTGATACCATGTCATCACTTCTTTTCCTGCGAAATGAGAAACGCCTAAAGACAATTTGTCCTTAGAGATTCCCGTCAAAATATATGTGGCCAAATCGGGGGCATAGGTTGGACAGCCTATGTAGTCCTCTGTTATCCACAAGGTTTCGCCTTGGTCTGCCCTAGCTTTGATTTTGGTGAAAAAGTTGGACCCAAATTCAGAATACACCCAAGATGTGCGGATGATTGAGTGCCGTTCACAGCGTTCAGCAGCCAACTGCTCCCCTAAAAGCTTAGATTTTCCATATTCGTTGATAGGATTTGTGGGGTCTGACGGAAGATATGGACCTGACTTGAGGCCATCAAATACATAATCGGTAGATATTTGAATCAAATGTGTGCGATGCCTTTGAGCGGCTTCGGCTAAATTCCCTACCGCTATACCATTCAACAAATGAGCAGCTTCTGAATCATTTTCAGCTTGAACAACATTGGTATATGCGGCGCAATTTATTAGATAGTCAATATGCTCTAAACGGAGTGCCTCGCGAATAGATTTAGGATTGGTAACATCCAAGTCGTTTTTGTCAAAAAACTTTACATTTAGCTCTGGAAAAAGAGCCGTACTGGCGAGAAAAGACTGTCCGATTTGACCATTGGCGCCTGTGATAGCAATTGACCTCATAGATAAGATTGTTTAGGTCTTGCTTGTTTTTTGTTCTATTTTCTTTCTCAAAAATCGGTCAAACCACACTAGGGCATAGAATAAACTCAGTCCTAAAAAGGCTAAAGCACCCAATTTTACTGAGCCTTTTTTGGTAAATGAAGTTTCCTTATAGGCCATTTCGTCAAATGATGTAATCACATCGGCAATATTTTCGGTCACTAAAATTTTCTCGTTATTTAATTGCAATTCAACTGCCAACTGGGTTTTCATTTCTACCAATTGGACCTCTCTAGCATTGCGCGTGGTTTCAGTCATTTTAATTGACGTTCCAAGCTGACCATCACTCTTCGAAATTTGCTCAATAGACTTCTGTTCCGCCAGAAGAAGCGAATCGACACGAACAAGAGAAGTATTGAGAGTGTTGTCCACAAGAATCAAATTTTCCTGAGCAATCTTGTTCTCCAACTTAAGCATCTTGTTAGCATAAAGGGTATTCAACAGGCCCTGTTCAATTTTTTTAAATAGGCTTTTGTCATAGACTGTTGCCTCAACGATATGCCTGCGATATTGATGATCTTGAAAGTTCTCTTTGAACTCTTCAAAAGTAATTGCCTTTGACACCATGGTAGTGTCCATTTTTAAACGGTATGTATCGAACGCCAACAACTCTTCTGAGTGGTCGATAATTGGTTCAACATCGATCATCGCAATTAATCCCACCTCTGAGGGATTGATGTTAAATCGATTAAAGAGTTGCACGCTGTCTTGTTGTTTCAATAATGCGCCCAAGTAGGCCACCTCATTATACAACAGCTGACCACTGTTAAAATTGGTGGCTAAGATCATTTTTGAGGCATACCTTGGTCCGTCTAAATAATCCAAATAAGCGCCAGCTGATGCCCCTAATATTGTAACAATTCCAAATATCAGAATGCGCTCTCTAACAAAAATAATTCCCTCTAACGCCAAGTTAGCCAGATCTAAAAAGCCATTTTTAAAAAATCTGAGCACACTTTTAAACCCCGCTCCAATGGCATTAAATAATTGGCCTAAGTCGACCTCTTGGTGGTGGTTGTTTTTTGAATTATCCATTCGTAAAATGCTTAAAGGGGTCTGAAACCCCATTTGTTAGTTGTTCAAAAATACGTGAAATCCCTAAGTTCATCACATCAAGACTGGGTCTTGCGTTTCTAAAAACGTTGCAATATCTCTATTATTGGCTAACCTAGGCAATTTATTTTGGCCGCCCAACTTCCCCTTTGAAGCCATGTATCGGTCAAAAGATCCCTTTGCTACAGCTGTAATCTGCAAGGGCTGCAAAACTTTTCCGGCAATGAGGTCTCTATAATAACTGTTCTGCAATTGAAGTTCTTGGTCAATCAAGTGACGAAACGCCTGCATGTCTGAAGGTTCAGAATCAAAGTCAATAAACCATTGGTGATAAGGAAGCCCTTCGCCGGGATTGACCTGTGGTGCAACAGAAAATTCGTTTACTACCGCATCGGATTGGGCTAAAGCAGCTTGCATAGCTCGTTCCACTTCTTGGCCTATAACATGCTCTCCAAAAGCTGAAATAAAATGTTTGATACGGCCCGTAACTTTAACTCTAAAAGGGAGCAAGGAGGTAAACATCACCGTATCGCCTAGGTTATAGGCCCAAAGTCCTGCAGTCGTTGATATTATCATAACATAGTTCACGTTCATCTGAACTTCCTCTAAGGTAAGTCGTTTGTAGTCTGAGTCGAAGAAAGTAGACGCCTCGATAAATTCATAAAAAATACCAGAATCCAATAGTAGAAGCAGGCCTTGGCGATCTTGGCGGTCTTGGAAAGCGAAAAAACCTTCACTGGCAGGAAACAGTTCAATGCTTGGCGTTTTACGGCCAATCAATTGTTCAAATTTCGATTGGTATGGCGCGTAATTGACTCCCCCAAAAACAAAGAGCTTAAAGTTTGGAAACAGATCACCGATTTTTTTTCCGCTTTTATGCGCCAACTTTTCAAAATACATTTGAACCCAAGAGGGAATCCCGCTAATAACACGCATGTCCTGGTTGATGGTCTCCTCAACTATTTGGTTGACTTTTGTCTCCCAATCCTCAATACAATTGGTCTCCCAGCTTGGAAGTCTGTTTTTTTGCAAATATTTTGGCACATAATGAGCTACAATTCCAGACAGCCGGCCTTGTTTAATACCGTTGACCTCCTTCAGCACTGGGCTGCCTTGTAAAAAAATCATTTTTCCATCTACAAAATCGCTTTGACCAGTGTGCGCAATATACATGAGCAATGCGCTTTTGGCAGCATTGATATGCTCTGGCATACTTTGCTTTGTAATGGGAATATATTTTGCGCCTGATGTGGTTCCCGATGTTTTGGCAAAATAGAGTGGCCTGCCAGGCCACAAAATATCTGAATGGCCTGCAACGGCAAGATCGACATAGCCTTTCATGGCTTCGTAGTCTCGCACTGGAACGCGACTTTGAAAATCCTTGATGTTCGTCATTTCTCCAAAATTATGGTCCATTCCAAATTTGGTTTTTTTGGCAACTTCAATGAGCCGTTCGAACACTTTTTGTTGGGTCTCAATTGGTTTTTCAGACCAAGATTCTATGCGCTTTTTAGTGCGCTGGGCCATCCTTTTGGCCAGAAACGATTTAATTGACATCAGTGTAGTTATTCAAAATCTATAAAAGTTTTTGGGTCAACGGGAAAGCCATTGTTCCAGAGCTCAAAGTGCAAATGAGGGCCTGTAGTTAAGGTTCCCGTATTGCCCGAGATAGCCACTACTTCCCCAGCCTTGACAATATCGCCTTGAGATTTGGTCAGTTTTCTGTTGTGCTTATAAATACTCAACAAATTATTGCTGTGTTCTATTAGAATGACATAGCCCGTTTCCACAGACCATTCTGTCAAAATAACACGACCATCTGCCGCAGCTTTCACTGGCGTGTTAATGGGAATATTAATGTCCACCGCAAAGTGTTTTTTATTCAAGTCAAAGTCATCACTAATAGGTCCTTGAGCGGGAGGAAACAACACAAAATTAGATCCGGAAGTGGCCGTAGCTGTAAGAAACAAATTGTATTTGTCCTCTTTTCTAACGGTTTCTCTCAACAAAGAGTCGGCTTGAGAGGGCGCCAAATCTTCTGGGTCTATCTCCGTAATTTCTATTGGAAGACTTTCGGGGTCTGCTTGTTCAAACTCTAAATCCCCGATGAGAACCTTTTGTATATTAGCAATGTATTCTGTTTGATAGCTGACCAACTGTTGTAGGGAGTCCGACTTAAAATACAACTCTGATGCTTTGCGCTCAAGCTCCTGAGACGAGTAGCCCGGAATGTACTCTCGTATGGGTGTAAACGCGATGAGCGTCGATGTTAAACCAACCAAAATAATGGCAGAAAGAGAAATCCATACAAAGACATTCAGGCGCGTTAACCTCAGCTTAAACTGTTCTTCGAAAGTATCAGCGTTGACAATCTGAAGTAAATAGTTATTCAGCCATTTTTTTGGTAATCTCCAGCCTCTTCTTTTATTCTTTGCCATGAGTCAAAATTAATGAAATTACACCTTTCATCTGCTTCAGATGGAAATTAAAGTTAATCGGATATGTGATTTTGTGACTTCAAATTTGCTAACTTTGCTGGAAATAGTTTCGCCATGATTTTAGATTTGAATATAATGTTATTAGCAGGGCCATGGCAAGTGGTCATTGTGGTAATCGCCATAGTTTTACTTTTTGGAGGTAAAAAAATTCCTGAACTAATGAAAGGTTTAGGCAGCGGTATCAAAGAATTTAAAAACGCTAGTAAAGAAGACCCTAAAAGCGAGGACGAGAAGTAACTAGTTTTGAATCTCTAGAGATTTCAATATGGCTTCCAATTCTAGCATATAGTCTCTTTTATCTTTCGACGGCGCCAATACAAAGCCTTCTGCAATAATCCAGCGGCTATTTTCGGGATCGTGAATAGTATAGTTTACAAACGGTCCCGCCATAAATGCATTGGCCAATTCCCACGTGCTTCTTGTTTCATATGTTTGAAGACCCTTTATTTCAGTCCTCGTCATGCGCGGCTGATAACTTTTTTCAGTAATCATAAAAGACCCCTCTACAGGACCAGGAATATGACGTTCCCCAACGGAATCTCGAACAGATAGGATTTGTTCCAATAAGGATGTTTCAGTATCCAATTGGTTTTCATTCAACTCATAAATCATAAAATTAACGCTCCCCGATTCAATATCTCGACGCGCCCAAAGGAAACCCTCTTCTGCTTTCGCCATTCTGTATGCTGAAGGGAAATTGAGAGTCAGGCCAAAGAGCTTGTTAATACTTTTATCTTTATTCAATGACTTGCCAATCCTCCTTTGTTTTTCGGCGACCTCTGTGTCCTGAAGTGCTGTCATAATGGCTGCACTATTGAGGCTCAATTGCCTTGCTATGGCCTCATCATCTGGACCTTTGACCTCAATAAGGGTTTGTGGCTGAGCAAAAATGTTGGTCAGTATATTTACTTCCGAATTTTCAGATCGCTTCAGTTGCAATACTGTTCTGTTTTTACGGGCAAACCCAGAAAACACATCAACAGGCATATAGTATAAATCAAACATGGGCTCGTCTTGTGGTAAACCATAAAGCGTTTCGCCAAGGGTGTTTCGAACAATCGCTCCCGATTCCCCCTCCCATAAATCTATTTCTGCCACAATGGTAATATTGTTGAGCTTGCCCGAAGAAAGCGGTTTGATACTCCCTGTCTTTCCTGAATCGTTGCCACAAGAAAAAATCGTGCAAACAATGGTACAAAGTAATACTTGATATTTCATAAATCTTATTTGTTTACCTATTACAACATCTGTGCCATGGGCCAAAATCAACTAGTCTAGGACAGCTGCAACACCTGGCAAAACTTTTCCTTCAAGACTCTCTAACATGGCTCCTCCACCCGTACTCACATAACTCATTTGACCGGTCAAATTAAATTGCTTGACAGCTGCGACCGAATCTCCTCCGCCGACCAAAGAAAAAGCTCCCGACTCAGTAGCCGAAGCAATCGCTTTACCTAAAGATTTGGTTCCTTCGGCAAAGGTTGGCATTTCGAATACACCTACTGGGCCATTCCATAGAATGGTCTTTGATTCGGCTACAATTTTTGCAAAATAGTCTCTTGTTTTGGGACCAATGTCGAGTCCCATCCAGCCCTCAGGTATTTCTCCAATGGGGAAAATGGCAGTTTGGGCCTTTTCTGAAAAAGCATCCGCCACCAAGGTGTCCACGGGCAAGTGCACCATCACATTGTTTTCTTTCGCGCGCTTCAAAATAGACAAAGCCAAGTCAAGTTTGTCTGTTTCGACTAAGGAATCACCGATTGATCCACCTTGGGCTTTGATAAAAGTATAAGCCATCCCGCCCCCAATAATCAAATGATCGATGGGGCCAAGAATGTTGTCAATAATAGTGATTTTGGAGGAGACTTTCGCCCCACCCAAAATGGCAGTAACTGGTTTTTTACCATGCTCCATAACCTGAGCAATACTGTCAATTTCCTTTGCCAACAACAAGCCAAAACACTTGGCGTCTGGGAAAAACTTAGCAACAACTGCTGTAGAAGCGTGTTCTCGATGCGCCGTCCCGAAAGCATCATTTACATAGATATCGCCCAAAAGTGATAGTTGTTTTGCAAAACTTTCGGTTCCTTTGGTCTCTTCGTCGTGAAATCTCAAGTTTTCTAGCAATAAAACCTCGCCATTGTTCAGTAGCTCAACCGCTTTCTGAGCGTCCGGCCCCACTGTACTGGAACAAAACTTAGGTGCGAAACCTAGGGCTTCCCCAAGGGCAGGTATAATGTGTTCAAGAGAGCAACTGGCGTCAACTCCTTTTGGACGACCTAGGTGAGACATGAGCACACATCGCCCACCGTCCTTCAATACTTTGAGAATAGTTGGCAGAGCAGCGTCGATTCGCGTAGCGTCCGAGACGTTCATTTGACCGTCTAGTGGTACATTGAAGTCTACGCGAATAAGCGCACACTTATCTTTAAAGTGAATGTCGTTTAAGGTAGTCATGGCTCTTCTGTTTTTTTTAGAAAAACAAATATAAAGCTTCGGTTAAAACAAGCCTGAAACAATTGGTTTATCTTTGTCGCATGAGCTTTGAAAATCTTTTTGGTCACGACAAACTTCGCAAACAACTTCAACAAGATGTCGCTGAAAACCGCGTCCCTCATGCTCAACTCTTTGTTGGAAACGAAGGAAGTGGTGCCTTGCCTTTAGCAATTGCCTATGCCCAGTCGCTTATTGCGAGTTCATCTAAATCCTCTTCTGAATCTGTGGTCGACCCCATGGCACATCCAGACATTCATTTTGTTTATCCGGTAGCGATCAACGACAAGGTAAAGAAACATCCCGTTTCACGCTTGTTTCTGGACGACTGGCGCAGCTTTATGAAGGCACAGCCCTATGGGAATTTGTTCGATTGGTACCAACAAATCAATATTGAAAACAAGCAAGGACAGATTGGGGTTGACGAAGCTCAGGATATCATTAAGTCTTTAGGCTTAAAGTCCTACGAAGGAGGTTACAAGGTGGTGGTAGTTTGGATGGCTGAGAAAATGAATGCAGCGGCTTCCAATAAGCTACTGAAACTCATTGAAGAGCCACCACCAGAAACGGTGTTCTTGCTTGTTGCCGAAGATGACGGGCAAATACTGGAAACTATCCGTTCCCGCTGTCAATATGTTCAGGTGCCGCCACTCACTCAAAAGGATATCGTCAGTGCTTTGATTGACCAATTTGAAATTGAACAACGCGTGGCAGAGAGAATTGCTGTCCAAGCACATGGCAATTTTAATAAGGCCGCCGATTTGGTCTACAGCGATAGTGAAGAACAGCTGTTTGACTCCTGGTTTGTGCAATGGGTGAGGTCGGCATTTATGGTTAAGCAAAAGAAAAGTGCGGTAAACGATTTGATGCTTTGGAGTTTAGAGGTTTCAAAGTCTGGGCGCGAAACACAAAAACGCTTCATCCAGCACTGTTTGCATGTTTTCCGACAAGCTTTGTTATATAATTACGGAATGACAGCGCTGGTCTTTGACCCACTATCGGTAGAACAATTTAATTTTGAGAAATTTGCGGGTTACATACACGAGGGTAATATCTTACAAATTCGGGCGGCCTTAGAAGAAGCATATCTGCATATCTCCCGCAATGGAAACCCTAAACTAGTATGGACCGACCTCTCTCTTGACCTTACACGCTTCATCCACAAGACGGCGGGCTAATTCAACCCTACTTAGAATAACACTCAACAATCGCGTAGATCTAAAAAAAATTCCTAGCATTAACTTGCTAGGAATTTGAATACTAAACAAACAATAGCTTACTGCTTGGCTTCATATGCGGCGTTAAGGGCTTCTAAAATCGTTTCCGTAAGGTCGTTGGGTTCTGCGCCATACAAAACGCTTCCTGCGTCGTTAGAGCCCAAAATAAATGTAAAGTTATTGGTGACAGCAAAATCTTTGATAAAGGTTTTTATACGCTCGATAAGGGTGTCATTGTTTGCTTGGCTCTCATTGGCTAAAGCCTGTTGTTGCGCTTGGATTTGCTGACTAAGGAACTGTTCCTTTTGTTGCAATTCTTGAGATAATTGCTGAATTTGAGATTGACTCATTCTCGCAGCGCGCACTTCAGCAGCCCCAATTTCCTCCTGAAAGGCCTGACGTAAGCTGTCGGTACTTTGCTGAAACGCGTCAATTTTAAGTTGTAAAGCCGCTTCCATATCTTTCTTTTCCTGATACTCATTGATCACCTTAACGTTATCCACAAAGGCAATCTTTTGCGATTTTTGACAAGAGGTTGAAAATAAGGTAAGGGTTAAAGCTATGAGGTAAAAAGTATTTTTCATGATAGTTTTGAATTGTATGATTAGAGCAAAAGTAATAAAGCCGCCTAAATAAGTAGACTTCCAAGATTAAATTTATCTATCGGCCCTTTTAAAGATATAAATGATTGACGAAAATTCGCCGGTAAATATGGCGCTCAAATTAGACAGCGTCCCTAACCAAATCGCCCTGAGCCATCTTAAATTGGAGGACCGATAGCTTTCCGACATCAAGGCAATATAGTAGGCGTCGAGCCAGAGAGGTTTGGTGGCGATCAATTGAAATCCGTACGTCCTCATTAAACTACTCAAACTGTCTTTAGAGAAATGCCACAGGTGCCTTGGGACATCATAGGCCGCCCAACCCTCAGAGTAATAGTTCGCATCGAAGCTTAAATGATTTGGCAAGGCAACAACAAGTTTGCCAGAATCATCCAACAATCTATTTAGATTTGATATTGCCATGTCCAAATCTGGCAAATGCTCTAAAACATGCCATAACGTAATGACGTCAAAACTCGAATTTTTCCAAGCAAGGAGTTGGTCGTTTTCAAATACAGCATTCTCAGTAAGGTCATTTGCCACAAAACGCGCTTGCTTATTGGGCTCAACACCCAAAACCTGCCATCCCGAATTTTTCATAGATTTTAGAAAAACTCCTGTGCCACAGCCCACATCTAATAGTCTTTTATCTTTGATTTTCAGAGCTTTAACTATATTTTTTTTATATAATATTGCGAATATCCTAAAAAACTGATAACACCGCTCCAAAAAATTCCTGGGCGCAACACGATGAGACAAATAATCTGTGTCGGGATAAAAAGTAGGGAGCTCTGCTTGGGATGGTTGTGGGCGGGTCATCCAGTAGCCATGAATTGGATCTAATTCCAAACTGAACCATTTATTCGAAACGATATGATCTTGTATTTTCATTTACTTGGACAAAATGTTCCACGTGGAACATATTAACGACCCATATATACCAACAGGACAGAAATGTCATTTGGCGAAACGCCACTGACCCGTGAGGCCTGAGAGACAGTCCTGGGCTGTATGGCTTTGAGTTTTTCCCGTGCTTCAAAACTCATAGAAGATATTTTGGAGAAATCGAAGTTGTCTGGGATTTTGATGCCTTCCAAACGATTCAATTTGTCCGCATTATTTTTCTCCTTTGCAATATAGCCCGCATATTTCAGCTGCACCGTAACCTGTTCCTTAACCTCATCGTCCGGCTGCGCAGCGGCTAAATAGTTCTTTACAGATTCCAGGCCCACCAAATCCTCGAGCGCGATGTTTGGTCGCGTCAAAACCCGAACTAACTTGTCGGATTGCTTTACCAAAGCGGATGACTTGGATTCGAGAATTGGATTGATATCTGACGGAGAAACACTAGTTTTTTGAAAAAATGACACAAAACTATCAGTCGCCTTTTCCTTGTTCTCCATTTTTCTAAGGCGATCTTCCTTAGCTAAGCCTATTGCGTAACCCTTTGGGGTCAGTCGAAAATCTGCGTTATCCTGCCTCAGCAATGTGCGGTATTCCGCACGTGAGGTAAACATACGGTAGGGCTCTTCGGTGCCTTTGGTTATCAAGTCGTCTATAAGTACGCCGATATAGGCCTCGTCCCGATTGAGAATAAATGGCGCTTCTTGCTTGACAGATCGCGCAGCATTGACGCCCGCCATTAAGCCTTGTGCTGCCGCCTCCTCATAGCCGGTTGTTCCATTAATTTGTCCTGCAAAATACAAGCCCTGAATAAGTTTAGTTTCGAGCGTATGCTTGAGTTGGGTTGGGGGGAAATAGTCGTATTCGATGGCATAACCCGGCCTAAAAAACCTGACATTTTCAAAGCCCTCAACCTTTCTTAAAGCATTAAATTGAACATCCTCAGGGAGCGAGGTTGAAAAGCCGTTGACATACACCTCAACAGTGCTCCAGCCTTCTGGTTCGACAAATATTTGATGGCGATCCTTGTCAGCAAACCTGTTGATTTTGTCCTCGATAGAGGGGCAGTATCGCGGCCCGACGCTCTTGATGCGGCCATTAAACATAGGTGATTGGTCAAATCCTTCCCTCAAAAGTTCGTGAACTTCTTTAGAGGTGTAAGTAACATGACACGACCGCTGCTTTGTCAATGGCTTAGTTTTGTCGCTGTAAGAAAATTTAGAAGGTTTAGTGTCACCTGGTTGTTCTTGCATTTTTGAAAAATCTAAACTCCTTCCATCTACACGAGGCGGTGTTCCAGTTTTCATCCTGCCAGAATCAAAACCTAGCGATTCAAGCTGCTCGGTAATGCCTGTAGAGGCGCGCTCACCAGCCCTACCCCCTCCAAACTGTTTTTCACCAATGTGGATTAAGCCATTTAAGAAGGTCCCGCTTGTAAGCACAACCGTTTTGGATCTCATTTCAACGCCTAGGGACGTCCTGACCCCGACAAGTTTATCGTTTTCAATCAGCAAACCAGTCACCATATCTTGATAAAAATCTAAGGTGGGCAACAATTCCAACTCGCTCCGCCAAGCTTCAGCAAAGCGCATTCGATCACTTTGAACCCTAGGACTCCACATAGCAGGACCCTTAGACTTGTTGAGCATTTTAAATTGAATGGCCGACAAGTCACTGACAATGCCGCTCAATCCTCCAAGCGCGTCAATTTCTCTGACGATCTGCCCCTTGGCGATACCCCCCATAGCCGGGTTGCAGGACATTTGAGCAATATTCTGCAAATTCATTGTAATGAGTAGCGTGTTGCAGCCCATGTTGGCAGCAGCAGCAGCTGCCTCACTGCCAGCGTGGCCACCCCCTACAACTATAACATCATATGTTTCTTTAAACAGTCCCATAATTGTTCCACGTGGAACATATAAATTTGCCGCAAAGATACATTAGTTTATCAATTCAGCTGGCCGAAGTTCTAATGCTTTGTCCTCCTTGTGCCTCATGACTGTCGCGTCCTTGGTACTTTTGTCTTTATAGCCTAAACAGTGAAGCAGGGCGTGTGCCATCACCCTGTGCAGTTCATCTGTCAAGGAGACTTTGTAAACAGCCGCATTCTCCTCAACCCGGTCTACCGAAATATAGACCTCAGCCTGAATCGATTTGCCCTGAGAATCGTCAAAACAAATTACGTCAGTATAGGTGTCGTGTTTCAAAAACTGCTGATTTAACTCCAAGAGGTATGCGTCGCTGCAAAACACGTAGACCAAGCTAACAATCTCAGCGCTTTCGCTTAACGCCACATTTCTTAACCACTCCTTGGATAATTCCGCCTTCGGTGTCGCCTCCCCAACTTGATACTCAAATTCAATCATTGTCAATAATAAAATACTGGTTAACTTTAGTTGTCATTCTTGGCCGGAGCGGCAGCCTGTCTCTATTCAAGCGCTCAATAGTTGTATTAGCCCCCTTTGTTAATTTAAATATCTGATTATCAGTATTATAAATGCCTGTTCCTGTTGTGGATTCCCTTTGATCATCTTGCCCCTGAACTTGTGCTGCACTTTCGAATTTTAGCAACTCATAAACCAAATTTTGCATCCTCATTTTAAGGCCTTCAGACTGGCTGTTTTCTAATATGTCTCGCTCTAAGAGCTCCATGTCATTTAGTAATTTTTGCCCTTGGCCGCCTGAACCATTCGCGTCCATTAGTTCTTCCAAAGCTTCTCTTAGGCGTTGCTGTTCCTTGTAAATCTCATAGGTGTCAAGCCCCCCTTGACCTTCGCGACCTTCGGATCCTTGTGAGCTTTTCCCATTATTTTCACCATTGGCTGGTTTTTGCCCATCCTCGGTCTGGGACTCCTTCTCACCACCCATTCTTTCAGCCAGTTGTTCTTGACTCATAATAATATCCGGCAATTGCATGTCGCCATCACCTTGGCCAGAATTAGGAGACAGTTGCATGTTGAGATTGTCCAGCATATCGCTCAATTGATCGGCCAGAATGTTTGTAGCATTCATAACAAATTGCTGAGAGGCGGTACCTTCGCTAATCTGACTGTCTGCGAATTGCTCCAAAGCCTTATCAATAAAATAATAAATGTTTGCTACTTCAGTGTTAATTCTCTCGGACAACATAGGTTGGCGCAGAGACAGCACAAACAAACTGTCATCTACATGCTTAAAATTACTCTTAAGGTCTTGTTGGCTCTGCAATAAATTGGCAAAGTCAGAGGATAAGTCCTCCGGAAGCTCAAATTTTGTCATCAGAGATTCCTGATTGAAAGAGAACCTGAGCAAGTTGTCCAAGATTTGTCTGAGCATGGTCGTGTCCTCAGAAATTTGTTGGCCTCCGCCCCCCATTGGTAGCTGATTCATCGTCTGAGACAACTTCCTCATTCCTGCCGCTGCCTTTGACTGAGGCGTTTTGGCGCTCCGCTCTTGCATCAATTGGTCGAGTGCTGATTGCTGATTCTTTTCGACACTATCTTCGGTGGCTCGGTCGCGCTTCATATCGAACGGCTTTTTCAAGGCTTTGTTTTCCTTCTCAAGCGCATCCATTTCTCGCTCTAGATCCTCGAAAGATCTGTTAAGGTCATCTTGTGACTTAGCCGACTGCTCGGAAACCCCGGCCTCTGACAACTCCTCTTGTTGCTCTGCAAGCTGTTCCAAGGATTTTCCAATTTGCGCAGCCTTTTGTGAAACATAATACCTTTTAGTGAGCTCTAAGACTTGAGCCATGCTTTTTTGCGCATTTTGCTGTTGTTGTGAAAGTTGCTCTAGGCGGTCAGACATTTCCAAATCACCTAATTTTTCAGCATACTTCTCAATCTCGTCCCTAAGCTTTTCATTGTTGTCCAACGCGCGCTCTTGCTCCTCAATCCTTTTTTTGAGCGCCTCGTTCATAGGATCATTAGGCGTATCGGTTTTCTGACTTTCCAAAGACTTTTTGGTCGTCTCGTTAAACGCCTTCATCAGCGCATCCTGCTGCCTTTGTCTTTCTATTGCTTCTCTTAATTGTTGAGTTTCAGAAAAACTCAATTGCGCCCTTTCTAGTTGCGTGCGTTGCAGATCCTCGAGAGCACTACGATCAGTCTCTCTTTGTTTTGCGATGGACTCAAGTCCAGTAATCGCTTCGTTTTGGCGACGAACCAATTCATCCCGCATCTCTTCGCTGGTCAAAACACCATATCGAAACCATTGCGTTCTTGAGGTCTTTCCTCCATTGACACCATCATTATCTGTTGCCGAGAAACGGACTTGGTAGGTTCTGCCCTCTTCAAGGTCCAAGCCTCCTGGAAATGTCGCCTCAAAGGGAACAACAGAGGCCGACGGAGCCTCAAACTCAACAGCTTCAAGACTATTGTCGTTGTCAATTAATTCATACTCCAATCTCAAATCAACGACAGCATAATCATCAGACGCCATCCCGACAAATTCCAACTCATTCCAGTTAAGTTTATCCGTTGCCGTTTCCAAGCTAATCTCTGGAAAAGCATCTCGAACCGCGCGCATATCGAATTGGTAGGTTTCATAATTTTTTAACTTCTTACTACTTAAAGCAAGTTCGACCGCGGTGTTGTTGTACACCATCCAGCTGGCAGTGAACAGATCCTGATTACGCACGACTTCAATAGGATCAGAATTGGCATTTATGGTCAAACTATCTGTATGGTCTGCTGTAAGCTTAAGCTCAATCCTAGTGCCCTCAGGCACAACAAGGTTCTGGAATGACTGTAACTGTTCGTCTGGCCTTTTTACATGAGCAGGATAACGCAGCCTAAGATGGATGTCTACTAGTCTAGGAGGCTGGACAACCTTAATATTGAACGGGTCTGACTGAACAATTTCGCTCTCGACAATCACCGCCAAATCCTCAGTGAGATTTTCGAAAACAAACACAAAATTACCATTTCGACTGAGTCGCATTTCATACCGATCTTCTGAAGTGCTGATGAAGACACGATCTGGCAATTGGTCTCCTACCACAGCAATGGATAATTGAAAGTCCGTGTTGGCAACGACCTCAAGAGATTCGTTTTCCACAACAAAAACATACGGAGGTGGCGGTTCAAAAGACTCAGAAAAGTTTACAACCCTGCCCAAACCAGCAACAAAATTAGGCCAACCCCCTAAAGCGACTATCAACAAAAACAAAACCACCGCAGGAAGAAAACTATAGACCTTTCTATAAGTACTTCGCCATGGGATAGCCTGATCAAAATCATATGGCAGTAATTGCTCAACCTTTTGATTGACACTGGCCTCAAGCAAATCAGATTCACTGTCGAACTCAGTCAATTGCACCAAATTAACGAGCCTGTCGTTCACGCTTTCAGTCCTCTTGCCGATGAGGTTCGCAGCAGCATAAAAAGACATCTTCCCCTTATTGGTTAGCAGCTTCCAAAAAAAATTGCCTACCAAAATAACCCACGCCGACAGGCACAGGAGGCACAAACTTATCACAATTAAGGTCTTAGTGTTGGCGCTAAACCACAACATTTCCTCCAACCCAATAACGGCCAAAAGAGAAGCGGCCACCACAGAAAGCACCACAAAACTTCCCCCTATTATTTTACTTAAATAATAGAGCCTAATAAATCGTCGCAGTTTATGGGCAATAGGTGCAAACATGGAAAAAGTTGATTCAAGGGTAAAATTACAATATTTAAGTGTAGAAAGTATAGATCAAAATGCAAGCCAGATTATAGCATTAGATGTTATCTTTGCCCAAAATCATTCGGCAATGAAAGATCAAGTTCGTGTACGCTTCGCCCCCAGTCCAACAGGACCTCTCCATGTCGGTGGGCTAAGAACCGCACTGTTCAATTACTTATTCGCCAAACAACACGGTGGTGCATTCATATTGCGCATTGAAGACACTGATCAAAAGAGATATGTGGCTGGTGCTGAAGATTATATCATAAAGGCTTTGGATTGGTGCCATATTCCCGCTGACGAAAGCCCAACAAATCCAGGCGCCTATGGCCCGTATCGGCAAAGCGAAAGGCAAGACATCTATACAGCGTGGGCTCATAAATTAGTACAACAAGGAAGCGCCTACTATGCTTTTGACAGCAACGAAGAACTAGAGGCCCTAAGGAGGGAGCAAGAAACAAACGGGCAAACCTTTGTTTACAATTTCAACAACAGAGCAACACTGACCAACGGCCTAAACATGTCAGAAGCATCAGTTCAGCAAAGAATAAATTCGGGAGACGCGTATGTGATTCGATTCAAAGCTCCTCACAACAGGCTACTAAAGCTTCAAGATCAGATTCGCGGCACAGTATCTATAGACTGCAACACGCTTGACGATAAAATATTATACAAAAGCGATGGCATGCCTACCTACCATTTGGCGAATGTTATTGACGATCATTTAATGAAAATAACTCATGTAATACGAGGTGAAGAGTGGCTCCCATCTTTGGCCTTACATGTTTTATTATACGAAGCCTTTGGCTGGAATCCGCCAGAGTTTGCACATTTACCCCTCATTCTTAAGCCCTCAGGAAATGGAAAGTTGAGCAAACGCGATGGCGACAAGTTGGGTTTTCCTGTATTTCCAATAGACTGGGAGGGAGAGATCCCCGCCAAAGGATTCAAAGGAGCGGGTTATTTACCAGAAGCGCTCATCAATTTTTTAGGCCTCCTTGGCTGGAATCCCGGAACGGAACAAGAGTTGTTTAGCTTAACAGAAATGACAAAAGCCTTTTCTCTGAGTAGCGTCAACAAAGGCGGGGCGCGATTTGACATAGAAAAATTAAATTGGTTTAATCAGCAGTATTTGGCAAAAATGGCTCCAAGTCAACTCGCTCCAATTTTAAAAAAAAGTTTTCCTTTTTTGAACAATTTTCCTGAAAGCCAGTTGAACAAGGTCGTTGCATTAACCCAAGAACGTCTTGTCTTTATTGATGACTTTTGGTCTGCCGCGGGCTATTTCTTCAAAGCGCCTAACTCGTTTGACGAAAAGGCGCTAAAGCGCATTGCGAGGGCGGAAACATCATCCCTGATAGATAGGATCATAGCAGTCTTAAGCACTTACGACGAATCCGCCTCAACAACACTTCAAGAATATATCAAAAATTGGATCTCATCGAATAATATTGGATTTGGCGCGGTAATGCAACCTCTAAGGCTTGCTTTGGTAGGCGACCTCAAAGGCCCTGATGTTTTTGACATTATCACAATTTTAGGCAGAAAAGAAGCGTGTCAAAGGATGGCGTTTCTTCAGTCCAAGCTTTAATTGGCCGAATTTATTCTTTAAAAAATATTTATTACCTTTCGAACTAAACACTTAAAACCATAAATATCATGCCCTCGTTTATCCTGATCATTGTTTATTCGCTACTTGGCTTGACCGCCTTGTTTTCGACTTTCTTTACCGTGAAACAGCAAACTGCTGCAATTATCGAACGGTTTGGAAAATTTCAATCTATTAGACAATCTGGTTTACAGCTCAAAATTCCTCTAATTGATCGGATTTCAGGAAGACTAAGCCTTAAAATACAACAGCTTGATGTTATTATTGAAACCAAAACACTAGACGACGTTTTTGTTCGACTCAAGGTATCGGTACAGTATAAAGTAATTCGCGATAAAGTTTATGAAGCCTATTATAAATTAGACTATCCACACGAACAAATCACATCATATGTTTTTGATGTTGTTAGGGCGGAAGTTCCAAAAATGAAACTAGACGATGTCTTTGTCAAAAAAGACGACATCGCCATTGCTGTTAAAGCTGAATTGAACGATGCTATGTCTGATTATGGCTACGACATCATTAAAACCTTGGTTACAGATATCGATCCTGATGCTCAAGTTAAGTCAGCCATGAATCGCATCAATGCCTCAGAACGCGAAAAGATTGCAGCCCAATACGAGGGCGATGCCCAACGGATTTTAATTGTAGAAAAAGCCAAGGCAGAAGCCGAAAGTAAGCGTCTTCAAGGCCAGGGTATTGCCGACCAAAGACGGGAGATCGCGCGCGGTCTTGAGGAGTCTGTAGAAGTGCTCAACAAGGTGGGTATCAACTCTCAAGAAGCGTCAGCACTTATCGTTGTAACGCAGCATTACGACACCCTGCAGTCGCTGGGCGAAGGCACAAACAGTAACCTGATCTTGCTGCCCAATACACCGCAAGCGGGAAGTAATATGCTCAATGATATGGTCGCCAGCTTTTCCGCCAGCAATCAAATTGGGGAAGCCATTAAGGAGGGCAACAAAAACAAGAAATCTTAGTCGTTGATTTGCAACAGTTTTGCTTCGGAGGCCAACAATGCGTTGTCGGCTTGTGACGCGTCCTTTAAGAAAACCTTTAAAGCATTTGTAATTTGACCTCCATTATTAATCCAAACGGCCGCGGTTAAAACGGCCGCAATACGCGTTCCTGTTTTCTTTTGTGCGGTTTTAAATAAAGGTTCTAAGTCTTCATAGCTCACGGTAGCGGCTAAAGTGAGGATTTCTTGACGCACCTTGAGGCGTTTTTCCTCAGGTAAATTTGTGTATTTTTTACCGAGCCTTTTGATGTCTTCTATGGCGGAGCGCTCAGAGCCTTTTGCGGCATTTGAATGTTGAAGTATTGGATCCTGTGGTTTTTTAGCCCAATTATCTCTCAAGCCAACCGTTTTATTAAAAACAAGCTGATTTGGAGTGCTGTCTGGGTCAGCAACAAAATACCCTAGTCTTTGAAACTGAAAGTGGTCTCCGGGCTTGGCGGTGGCCAAACCTGGCTCCAAATAAGCCTCTACACGATGCAAAGAGTCTGGGTTGAGATGACTCATAAAATCAACATCCTTGTCCGTATCGGGTGATTCGTGCTTGAAGAGCCGATCATAAATCCGAACTTCGGCTTTAATGGCATGAGGTTCAGAAACCCAATGCAAAGTCCCTTTCACTTTTCGAAGGCTTGCCTCTGAACCACTTCCGCTCAAACTATCTGGATCATAGGTACAATAGACTTCAGTTACTCGGCCATTGGCGTCTTTCTGGACGCTTTCTGCTTTGACAATATAGGCGCTTTTGAGTCGTACTTCTTGACCTAGTGACAATCTGAAAAACTTGCGTTCCGCAACTTCTTTAAAGTCCTCTCGTTCAATTAACAGCGTATTTGAAAATGGTATCTCTCTATCGCCTGCAGACGGGTCTTCGGGGTTAATCTCTCCCGACAACATTTCTATTCTACCCGCATCATAGTTAGTGATTACTAATTTTATAGGATCCAAAACAGCCATAGCTCTGGGGGCAATAGTGTTAAGGTCTTCTCTGACACAAAACTCCAACAGGGCGACATCAATAACGTTCTCTCGCTTAGCCACGCCTACAGTTTCAACGAAATTTCTCAATGACATTGGCGTATAGCCACGACGTCGAAGGCCAGAAATAGTCGGCATCCGTGGGTCGTCCCACCCGGCTACAATATTTTGCTCCACTAGCCTAAGTAATTTTCGCTTACTCATTACGGTATAAGACAAATTAAGCCGAGCAAATTCGCGCTGTTTTGGAAGCAACGTCCCCGCTTGTCCAATCTGATCCAAACACCATTCATATAAATCACGGTGCGGTTTAAATTCTAGAGAGCATAGCGAGTGAGATATGCGCTCAATATAGTCGCTCTGCCCGTGGGCCCAATCATACATAGGGTAGATACACCAATCTTGTCCCGTTCTATGATGCGATTGTTTCAGAATACGGTAGAGGATAGGATCGCGCAAAAGCATATTGGGACTTGCCATGTCAATTTTAGCTCTTAATACATGGCTGCCCGAATCGTGTTGCCCTAACTTCATTTCATTGAACAAACGCAAATTCTCTTCTACCGTTCTTAGTCTAAAGGGGCTGTTTGTTCCCGGCTCCGTTGGGGTTCCTTTTTGTGCGGCGATGTCTTCACTAGATTGAGAATCGACATAGGCATTGCCCAATTTAATTAAAAGAATGGCCCATTGATAAAGTTGATCGAAATAATCGGAAGTGTAACACTCATTGTCCCACTGGTATCCGAGCCATTGGATGTCAGTCTTTATGGCGTCGACGTACTTTTGTTCTTCCTTGGCAGGATTGGTGTCGTCGAAACGCAAATTCACAGGGGCGCCGTACGCTTCTCCCAACCCAAAACTGATTCCTAAAGCCTTGGTGTGTCCGATGTGCAAAAAACCGTTAGGCTCGGGCGGAAAACGAAATCTCAGAGAGGATACAGGTAGTCCTGCAGACAGATCGTCTTCGATAATTTGTGTGATAAAATTTTTATTAGATCGGGCTTCTGACATCATCTGATTTTGAACAGCAAATGTAACTAAAACACAAAAAACTTGGAGAATAATCTATATTTGAATCAAAATTAATAAAGGATGGATACAATAGTATTGAATCAAGTCAGGATATACGCCCATCACGGATGCTTGGCTGAAGAAACTGTCATAGGCAGCGATTATTTGGTCAATCTGGAAGTGAGTTCTGATTTAACCCGATCTGCCACCACGGATTCGCTCGAAGATACTGTTGATTACGTTTTACTCAACGCCATTATTTCCGAAGAAATGAGCATACCTCGAAAGTTATTGGAAACGGTGGCTAGCAGTATTTTAGACAATATCATGAAGCGCTGCGACACAGTCCATTCGGCATCGGTTTCAGTTTCTAAGCTCAACCCCCCAATTGGTGGTGATGTAGGAAAGGTTACTATTAAAATGACTAGGGAAAGAAAACCGCTGTAAGACAGGGAGTGATTAAATTTTTCCTACATTTGTGATCTTAAAAATGGCGTCTTGGCCGAGTGGCTAGGCAGAGGTCTGCAAAACCTTTTACAGCGGTTCGAATCCGCTAGACGCCTCAAAATTACCTCCTTATTTTTCTATCATGTATGCCGGGTTTAATTGATCGCCCGGCAACATTCCTTTTACTATCAATACAATGCCACATATTACAAGCAGATAGCCTAGTATTTTTGTTACCCAAATGATCCTTAATGGCGTCAATTTTGTTTGCAACTGTTTCGCAGCAATAATTTTAATCAGATCGGTAATCAAGTAGACGCCCAACATGGTGGCAAAAAAAACAACGAAATTCTCAATCGACCCGTCAAAACTTGGGCCAACCACAATCACAGTTCCTACCCAAAATACCAATACACCAACATTGATGATGTTCAACAAAAATCCTTTGAGGAACAGCCCAAAGTAGTTTGAGTTAATCCCCAATTCTTGCATTGGTATGTCTTTTTTTTCTACCTTTTTAATAGATAATATTACTCCATATATAACCATTCCAGCGCCACCAAACAGGTACAATATGGGAGAATTACTTAAACTTTCCAGTAGTTGGTAGCTGCTATAATAGGCTAGAGTGATAAAAACAACATCTGATATAAGCACCCCTATATCGAAGGAAATAGCTGCTCGAACACCTTTGGTGGCGCTTGTCTCGAGCAGCATAAAGAATACTGGCCCCAGCATAAAACTGAGAAAAAAACCTAGTGGTATAGCTGTCTTGATTAAGTCTACCATACCAGTGCTAATTCATCAGAACTACTCTACCGCCAATAAGGTTAGATTTAGAAACGGTTTTCGGGCTGCCATAAACATGCACATCTCCGCCCGCCTTGATATCTGTAGTTAGTAATCCTGTGACATAACAATTGACTTCACCCCCGGCACGAATTCTAACGTCTGTATCTGTGGTTTGTAATTTTTGTGCGTTCACTACACCGCCAGTATTTACTTTAATAGCATGTTTGTCCGACATCCCCGACAAATTAATAACACCACCGGAATACGACTTAGACTCAATAAAGGAGGCATCTATACTCAATTCTATTCTAGCACCTTCTTGAGCACGACACTCAAAACTAGTTGCCTGTATTGGTGACGAACTGTAAACAACGGCCCCTTCATTTGCGTCTACTGTAAAAAGAGACTTGTAATATAATGTTGCATTTATATCCGCACCATCGAAAGTCCGGGGTAATGCCATTCTTAATTTTAACGTCCCATTTTTATTGATCACCTGAACTTGACCAGCGTCAACGCCAAAAATTTCAATTCTATTGGTGTCGGATGGCGTCAATTCGACATTCAGTAAGTCATAAACTTTTAGCTCTGTAAAATCGCCAATATTTTTAGTGACATTAGGTTGACATAATAACAAATAAGGTGTTAATAGAGCGAGGTAAAATGCTGTTTTCATAGTGGTATTTTAAAAAGATTCGAGTGATTAGGAAGCATAAAATTAAAACAAATTAAATTAATCTATTTCTGCCAAATAAAAATCCAGATGTTTTTTCACTAAATCACACGATTTTACTCTTACAGACACTTCATCACCCAATTGATAAGATGTTCCTGTACGCTGTCCAACAGCGCTGTAGGTGGACTGGTCAAAAATAAAATGGTCGTGTTTCATATCGCGCATTCTAACCATGCCTTCACATTTATTTTCGATAATTTCTACATAGATTCCCCAGTCTGTTACTCCAGAAATTACACCTCTAAATATTCTGTTATCATGGTTTTGCATGTATTTTATTTGCATATACTTGATAGACTCCCGCTCTGCACGCGAAGCAACGTATTCCATTTGAGAACAATGTTTACATTTATCTTCGAGCGACTGAGTGTCAACAACGGCCCCTTGATCTAAATAATGTTGCAATAACCTGTGAACCATAACATCTGGGTATCTCCGTATTGGTGAAGTAAAATGAGAATAGTAGTCAAATGCCAGCCCGTAGTGACCAACATTCTGAGTTGAATATTCGGCCTTGCTCATTGTACGAATAGTTAAAGTGTCAATTAAATTTTGCTCTTTTTGACCCTTGATATCGTCTAAAAGTTTATTCAGAGATGCTGCTGTAGATTTTCTACTTTTAAGATCCAGATCATACCCAAAATTTGAAATAAGTTTTTTTAAATCATATAATTTTTGTTCATCTGGCTCATCGTGAATTCTGTATACAAATGGTTTAATAGGCTTTTGAGATCCAATAAAAGTGGCTACACTTCTATTAGCTAATAACATAAACTCTTCAATTAATTTGTTTGCATCTTGACTGGTTTTAAAAAATACACCGGTAGGCTCACAAGCGTCGTCTAGATCAAATTTTACTTCTACTTTATCAAATGAAATAGCGCCTTGCTTCATTCTGTTTTTTCTCAATATTTTTGCGACTTGATCCAAAGTAATGATAGATCCTAGTAGGTCTTCAGAAATATCATATGATTTGGTGTTG
>Ga0209653_1000107_pt1 | contig 70672 bp, 64 predicted proteins | sample SaaInl6LU_22_DNA_FD_184644 | JGI IMG/M metagenome (GOLD analysis project Ga0209653, IMG submission 184644) | Marine microbial communities from expanding oxygen minimum zones in the Saanich Inlet - ESP_116LU_22_DNA (SPAdes) (version 2) | ecosystem: Environmental > Aquatic > Marine > Intertidal... | reverse complement strand
CATCTATGCCGCCAAAGTCCCCAACCAAGCTGATCAAGCAGCCGATAGCTATATGATGGACCACAGCTCATTTTTCTATTTGATGGACGGTAATAATCAATTTGTCGCGCATTTTGATCACGCCACGCCAGCCGAGAAAATTGCCGCCGCTTTGGGCAAGCTCATTCGCTAGTCGTTAAACAACCAGTCGAACAGGCCGCCAAGACCACGGCTGACCGGCTTGCCCGCTGGCAAGGCCACATCGTCTAACAGGGCTTTTTGGGTGACCATAAATTCATGCCAAATTTGCGCTGGTAGGCCGCCACCAGTGACCCGATTCATTGACGAACCATCGTCATTGCCAACCCAAACGCCCGCCACCAAACTGCCGCTATAGCCGATAAACCAGGCGTCGCGCCAATTTTGTGAGGTGCCGGTTTTGCCAGCTAATTCGAGGCCTTTAATGCGCGCTGCCCGCCCCGTGCCTTGGTCAACGGCGGTGCGCAGCATTTTATTGAGCGTGCCAATATGGCGTGGCTCAGACACTGGCAAAGGTGATGACGCCATGCGTTCATATAAAACCGCGCCACCGCCAGTGGTGACCGAATTGATGACATAGGGAATCGTCTGACGGCCGCCATTAGCAAAATGCGCATAAGCCGTGGTGAGCTCAAGTAGGTTAACTTCAAATGTGCCCAGAGCAATCGACGGATGCGGGCGCATGCGGCTGGATATGCCCAAACGACGGGCCACATCAATGGAGTTCTTGCGCCCTGTCTGTTCGCTGATTTGCACGGCCACCGTATTGATAGAGCGCGCCAAAGATTGCTCGGCGGTCATTGGCCCGTGATATTTTTCATCATAATTTTTAGGCGCCCAATCACCGACTGAGGTTGGTTGATCAATGAATTGATCATCTGGCGACAGGCCCGCCTCTAAAGCGGCCAGATAAACGATGGGCTTAAAAGCTGAACCGGGCTGACGGCTGGCAAGCACGGCGCGATTGAACGGGCTTTTTTCATAAGACCGGCCACCGACCATGGCCCGAATAGCGCCCTCCGGTGTCATCACCACCATCGCCGCTTGCTCGGCATTGCGGGCCTTACCTTGATCGCGCAAAACCCGATTGATGGCTTTTTCTGCCGCCAGTTGAATAATCGGGTCAATGGTCGTCAGCACGTCAAGGTCAGAGCGCGGATGGCCGACGAAATCTGGCAGTTGGCCAAGCGTCCAATCAACCGCATAATGCGCCGCATCGCTGCTGCGGTTGACAATCATCACTTGCTCAGCGGCGACTTCTTGGGCCGTGGCCGTGTCATAAAATCCGGTTTCGCGCATGGCGTTAATCACCAGCAAGGCGCGTTGGCGGGCTGCGTCTGGGTCGCGGGTCGGGGCATAACGCGACGGGGCTTTTAATAATCCGGCCAGCATTGCTGCTTCGCCGCGGGTCAAACTTTGCACCGGCCGATTGAAATAAGTCTCAGCCGCCGCCTTCACCCCATAGGCACCGGCGCCGAAATAAACCCGATTGAAATATAGCGCCAGAATATCCTGCTTCGTCAGGCGCGCCTCGAGCCAAAAGGCCAATAATAATTCCTGCACTTTGCGTTTGATGGTTCGATTGGGCGTCAAAAACACATTCTTGGCCAATTGCTGGGTCAGGGTTGAGCCGCCTTGGCTGAAACGACCGGTGCTCAAATTATGCCACATGGCGCGCATCAAGCCGCGCGGATCGAGGCCGAAATGATTAAAAAATCTGCGGTCTTCAATGGAAACGACGGCATAGACCAAATGATCTGGCAAGTCTTCAAAGCGCAAAGCTTGGCCACCACGGCGTCCACGCCGCGCCACCAAACGGTCATCAACGCTATAAATACTGACCTCGGGCGAGCGTGAGACTTTCCACAAATCATCCGTGTCCGGCAAATCAAGGGCATAGTAAAACACCAGCCCAGCCAAAGCGATACCAGCCCATAGGCCGAGGACAACAGCCCAATAGGCTATCCGGTAAAAGCCGCGTCTCGAGGTGGTCTGCTGTTGGCTAATGGCACGCCCCTTGCGCACCGTCGGTTAAAATACCGGCGGCACCTAAATGTCAAGATTGGCAACCGCCAACGCATTGGTTTGAATAAACTCACGGCGGGGCTCAACGACATCGCCCATTAATTGCTCAAACAAACCATTGCTCTCGGCAACATCTTGCACCCGCACTTGCAGCAGTGAACGGACATTCTCATCAAGGGTGGTTTGCCAAAGCTGGTCGGGGTTCATTTCGCCCAAGCCCTTATAACGCTGCAGCGACACGCCCTGACGGCCCTGTGCCAAAACCGCTTCCAATAATTGCGTCGGCGACCCGACTTGAATGGTTTTATCTTTCAGGGTCAATTGCGCTGGCTCCAAATAAACCGCCTGCAAATCAGGCGCCATTTGGTCGAGGCGGCGGGCGTCAGCCGAGGCAATCAGCGGGCCATCAATATTGACCTCTTCACGCACACCGCGCAAAACCCGGCTAAAGGTCAGCCCGCCATCGCCCGACGGACGGCCTTCCCAGCCGCGCTCGACTTCATCGAGCATACGGTTGAGGCGGCTGGCAATATATTGTGAGCTTTGTTCGGCCAAATCGCTTTTTGACAAGATTTCTGGCGTCAGCGCACCGGCAATGGCGGTTTGCTCAATGATGAATTTCGGATAACGCGCCGGTAAAGCCGCCAGAATAGACCGCATTTTGCGCGCTTGGTGCAGCAATTCGGCCAAATCTGCGCCCATGCGTTGCTCGCCGGAGGCCAGAGTGAGAGCCACTTCGCCAAGTCCGGTTTCAATCAAATATTCCTCCAGCTTGGCTTCGTCTTTGAGATAGGTTTCCGAGCTTTGGCGGCGAATTTTATAAAGCGGCGGCTGGGCGATATATAGATATCCGCCGTCAATGACTTCCGGCATTTGGCGATAGAAAAACGTCAGCAGCAGCGTGCGAATATGCGCGCCGTCAACATCCGCATCGGTCATGATAATGATTTTGTGATAGCGCAGCTTCTCAATATTGAAATCCTCGCGCCCAATGCCCGTGCCAAGCGCGGTAATCAGCGTGCCAATTTCGGCTGAGGAAAGCATTTTATCAAACCGCGCCCGTTCAACGTTCAAAATTTTACCGCGCAAAGGCAGAACCGCTTGGTTAAACCGATTGCGCGCCTGTTTGGCCGAACCGCCAGCGCTATCGCCCTCGACGATGAATAATTCGGACAGGGCTGGATCGCGAGTTTGGCAATCGGCCAATTTGCCCGGTAGGCTGGAAATATCCAGCGCCCCTTTGCGGCGGGTTAGCTCTCGGGCTTTGCGCGCGGCTTCGCGCGCCGCAGCCGCTTCAACGACTTTTTGCATAATCAAACGGGCTTCGGTTGGGTGTTCTTCAAACCAACTATTGAGCACTTCATTGACCACGCTCTCTACCACCGGACGCACCTCCGATGACACCAGCTTGTCTTTGGTCTGGCTGGAGAATTTTGGATCTGGCACTTTGACCGATAAAACCGCCGTCAGCCCCTCACGGCAATCATCGCCAGTCATCGAGACTTTTTCTTTTTTCGCAATGCCCGATTGATTGGCGTAATTATTCACCGTCCGCGTCAACGCGCCACGAAAGCCCGCCAAATGGGTGCCGCCATCGCGCTGCGGAATATTATTGGTGAAACATAAAACCGTCTCGTGATAGCTGTCATTCCACCACAGAGCCAATTCGACCGACATGCCGTCCTGCTCAGATTGCAGGGTGATTGGCTTGTCAATGAGATTGGTTTTATTGCGGTCTAGATATTCGGCAAAGGCTTCAAGCCCGCCTTCAAATGATAGGTCAACGCGCTTGGGTTCGGCGCCGCGCAAATCTTCCAAGACAATGGCCACACCGGAATTCAAAAACGCCAATTCGCGCAATCTGTGTTCCAAGGTTTCAAAGCTGAAATCGGTCATGGTGAAAGTGCCCGACGAAGGGTGGAAAGTCACCTTAGTGCCGGTCTGGTCGGAGTCGCCAACCACCGCCAAATCTTCGCTGGCATCACCATGGGTGAAGCGCATGGCGTGTTCTTTGCCATCGCGATAAATCGTCAGATCGAGCCAATCGGACAGCGCATTGACCACTGAAATGCCAACGCCGTGCAAACCGCCAGAAACCTTATAGCTGTTCTGGTCAAATTTACCGCCAGCATGCAATTGCGTCATAATCACTTGCGCCGCCGAGATGCCCTCTTCCGGGTGCATTTCAGTTGGAATACCGCGCCCATTGTCGCAAACCGTGACCGAGCCGTCAGCGTTCAGCGCCACGGAAACAGTATCGCAGTGGCCCGCCAGGGCTTCGTCGATCGCATTATCGACCACCTCATAGACCATATGATGCAGGCCAGTGCCATCATCAGTGTCGCCAATATACATGCCAGGCCGTTTGCGTACGGCTTCCAAACCCTTCAGCACTTTAATGGAGGAGGCGCCATATTCGGCGCTTTCTGCGGCTCCATTCTCAAGATTTTCATTATCACTCATCATTTTCTCTTTCATGCTTTGGCGGCTTCGCCGTTAAATGCGGGAGGCCTCGGAAGTAGGGGCGGTCAAATTGCTAAAATCAACATGGCTGACAGTGGCGCCAAAGGCGGCGAAACTCTCCATGTCCGTGCCGGTAATCCAACTTTGCCCGCCAAGGTCGGATAAAATATCAGCCAAGGCGGCGCGCCGATGGGCGTCTAAATGGGCGGCCACCTCATCGAGGAGTAAAATCGGCACATCGCCCAGCCGTGCGGCCACACTGCGGGCTTGGGCTAAAATCAAACCGACCAAAAGCGCTTTTTGCTCGCCGGTCGAACAGGCCGAGGCAGGCATGGATTTGGCCAAATGGCTAACTTGCAAATCGCTGCGGTGAGGGCCTTCTAAGGTTCGACCAGCCGCCGCATCAAGGCCCCGGCTTTGGCGCAATTGATGGCGGAATTGGTCTTCAACCTCAAGCGCTGAATGATCACGTAAAGCGGCTTCCAAAGCCCCCTCCAGCGCCACTTCGGCGCGCGGAAACGCATTATCTGGCATTTGCGTTAACCCCTGCGCCAGAATATCAAGCGCCGATAAACGGGCCGCCGCAATGGCCACGCCCTGTAAGGCCATTGTGTCTTCTAAACCGTCGAGCCAACTATTCTGGCTGAATATTGTGCCATTGGTCTGCAGCAATTTATTGCGCTCGCGCATGGCTTTTTCATATTGCGACAAATGCCGCGACAAGCCAGCGTCGAGCGTTTGTGCAAAACGGTCGAGGAATTTGCGCCGTCCACTGGCCGCGTCGCTGAACAAACGATCCATCGCTGGGGTGAGCCATAATTGCGGCAGCATTTCGCCAATCACATCAAAGCCGCGGGCGGTCTCGCCATCTAGCCGCAAGCGGCGACCCGTGGCATCGCCTTGATAATCAACACTGACCCGCATTGAGCCCGTCGGGCCGTCAACATCGGCCAGCACATGCCAGCCGGATTGACCATTTTGCGTCATATCGTCAAGCTGACCACTGCGCAAACCACGACCCGGCGCCAGCATGGAAATGGCTTCCAAAACATTGGTTTTGCCAATGCCGTTTTCGCCGGTCAAAATGACAGTGCCCGATTGGCAGTGAATATCCAGCGTGTGGTGCGAACGAAACTGCGTCAAACGCAAACGTGTTAAATGCGGCGCCTTGATGGCGCTGCTTGGCTTTATGTCAGCACGCGCTTGCTCCATCGGCACCGCTTCACTCATTACACGCGCATCGGCATCAGCACATAAAGCGCATTGGTGTCTTCGCCATCGCGCACAATGGTTGGCGAGCCACTATCTGCCAGTTCAAAGGTTGCCGACTCGCCGTCCAATTGGCCAGTGATGTCCATTAAATAACGGGCGTTGAACCCAATATCCATTGGCGCTGATTGATAGCTCACGCTCAATTCATCGGAGGCACTACCGCTATCTGGGTTAGACACGGACAGGCTCAAGCGATCGCCTTCGAGGGATAATTTAACAGCGCGCGATTTCTCGCTGGAAATCGCCGACACGCGATCGACGCTTTGGGCGAAGCTTTTGGCATCGACACCCAGCACTTTGTCATTATTCAGCGGAATGACGCGTGTGTAATCAGGGAATTTGCCGTCGATTAATTTCGATGTCAGCACAATATTTGAAAAGGCGAAATTGATTTTGGTCTCAGATACTTGCAAGGACACTTCGCCAGTTTCCTCTTCCAAAAGTTTCTGCACTTCATTGACTGTTTTACGCGGCACAATAATTGCTGGCATATCAGCGGCGCCAACTGGCTGGGCCATTTGCACCCGCGCCAGACGGTGACCGTCTGTGGCAACGGCGCGCAGCAGTGCTTGGCCGTCATCTTCCAGCGCATGCAAATAAATGCCGTTCAAATAATAACGGGTTTCTTCTTGCGAAATCGCAAAGCGGGTTTTTTCAATCAACCGGCGTAAATCGCTACCCAGCAGGGCAAAAGCGACGGGCATTTCATCTTGCGCCATGGCTGGGAAATCTTCGCGCGGCAAGGTTTGCAAAGCAAAAGATGACTTACCGGAAATCAACACCAAACGGCCACCGGTCTCATCGGTCGACAGCTCCACTTGCGCGCCATCGGGCAATTTGCGAACAATATCGTAAAGCATATGGGCTGGCGCGGTAATGGCACCGGCCTGGGCGACATCGGCTTCGACGCGCTCGCGCATTTCAATTTCTAAATCGGTTGCCGTCAGGCCGAGAGAGCCGTTGTCTGCCTCAAGCAGCACATTGGACAAAATCGGAATTGTATTGCGGCGCTCGACGACACTTTGGACATGATTAAGAGCTTTTAGCAAAGCACTGCGTTCAATTGTGGTTTTCATGCGACCCTCACTCGGCTGGACAAGCGGCTCTATTGAGCCACTCTTGGCTAATGATTTTCGTTATTTTGGCGCGACGCCAATGGCCGCAAGAGGCCGCGAATCACGGCGCCAAAATTCAACGAATCTCTGGTTAAACTATAACAGAATTGCCTAGTAACGGGACTTTTTTTTGCCTAAATCCGCGCCTTGTTCGACCTAGTTTTCCAGCATCCGACGCAACAGATCGACATCTTCATCAAGTGCCGCATCTTCTTCACGCAATTGCTCGATTTTACGCACCGCATGAATCACTGTTGTGTGGTCTCGACCACCGAATTTTCGGCCAATTTCAGGCAAAGAACGCGTCGTCAATTGCTTTGACAAATACATAGCAATTTGCCGTGGACGGGCCACTGAACGGGCCCGACGCGCTGACAACATATCGCCCATGCGGACGTTAAAATATTCTGCCACACGGCGCTGAATTTCATCAATGGTGACGCGGCGCTCAGAAGCCCGCAACAAATCGCGCAACACATCTTGCGCCATTTCCAGAGAAATCGGCCGCCCGACGAAAGACGCATAAGCGACGACGCGATTAAGCGCCCCTTCAAGCTCACGAATATTGCTGACAATGCGCTGGGCGAGAAATTCCAAAACCGGTTGTGGAATGGTGGCGTTTTCAGCCCGCGCGGATAGCGTGTCGGCTTTTGACTGCAAAATACCCAAGCGCAATTCATAATCCGTCGGATGAATATCGGCGACCAGACCCCAGCCGAGGCGCGAACGAATGCGCTCTTCAATGCCCTCAAGGTCGCTTGGCGAACGGTCGGCGGATACAATCACCTGCCGGTTGTGGTCAATCAACGCATTGAAAGTGTGGAAGAATTCTTCTTGTGTCGAGTCCTTGCCGGCGATGAATTGAATGTCATCAATCATCAGCACATCGACTTCACGGAATTGTTGCTTGAAAGCCATTGTGTCTTTGAAACGCAGCGCCCGAATGAACTGATACATGAATTTTTCAGCCGATAAATAAAGCACGGTGCGCGACGGGTCTTGGCGGCGAATTTCCCAGGCAATGGCGTGCATCAAATGGGTTTTACCAAGGCCAACACCGCCATAGAGAAACAGCGGGTTAAAGGCCACTGAGTCGGTGCGCGTCAAACGTTGTGCCGCCGCATGGGCCAGCTCATTGGACTTGCCCACGACAAAATTATCAAAGGTAAAGCGCGGGTCAAGCGGGGCACCCACCTCATCGCGCAAAGGCTGAGCCTCGGCAATGGGGGCGGCTGGCGCGCGCGCCGCTGTGGCCGCCAAGCTTGGTGGCATCATCCGGCTCGGCATGGCTTTTTGTTCGCGCGGGGCTGGTTTTTCTTGCGCCGGCGCCCATTCGGTTTTCATTTCAATATCAATCCGCTTCACGCTGGCGTCTTCGGCCTGCCAATGCTGACGAATGCGCGCCAAATAATGGGCTTCAATCCAACTGCGGACGAAACCGGTGGGTACACGCAAAGTCACGCGGCCGCGTTGAGCGCCTGAGACTTCGAGCAATTTGAACCAGCTGTTGAATGTCGCTTCGCCTAGCTCAGCGCGCAAACGCGAGCGAACGCGGTTCCATTGTTCCTGCAATTCTGGTGATGCGGCGTTATTTTCGAGACCTTGAGTTGATGCAGTCAGCTGCGCTGTCGAGGAAGCTACCTCTTTTTTATCTTCCTTTGGAAGAGCCTTACCGTCGCGCTCGCTCATGCTTATCGTCCCTACTCTACTTCACGCGGCGCACCTGTGCGCTGAAGCGCGTGGCGGCCTTAACCATTTTATTTTCTTAAGATCCAGCCGTTCACACCTCAACCGAGAACCGGTCTTGGATAAACTTGCTCACTTATCTTTTACGAGCACCCCCAGTCCAAGACAAATCCGGTCTTGGAACAAACTCGATAAGCGATTTGATCTCCTCCGAAGCCTAGTCGATTGTTTTAATGAACGTTTTTTTTGAAAGCCATTTTTGCCGTAAAAAACGTGCTGTAAAACCCTCTCCTTGACTAGAAAGACGATACAAATTAGCTGCCGATAGCGCAACGGGAAGGAAACAAGAACAGCAAAAAAAATTCAAAAATTTGTCTTTTTTTGCCGTGTCGCCAATTTGATCATCGGCATTTAGACAAACAAAAAGGGCGCCCGCGAACGGACGCCCTGTTTTAACTTAGTGACGGCAAATTAGCCGACCATCGAAACGCGCTTTGCGAGACGAGACACTTTGCGCGATGCAGCGCGCTTATGTACCAAACCTTTTTGACCGGCTTTGGCAATCAATGGCTGTGCCAAACGCAGGGCCTCTTGGGCTGCGTCTTTATCGCCGCTGGCAATTGCTTCTTCAACCGAACGAATAGAAGAGCGCATACGTGAGCGCTTATCGCGGTTGATCGCCGTGCGACGGGCAATTTTACGAACCATTTTTTTGGCAGAACTTGTGTTGGCCATAATATCTTTCCTGTTTCTTTAGAAACTCATCTGTTTGGCCCGCAAATTATGCAAAGCCTATAATCTGGGCGTTATAAGGTGCCGAATGGCACAGGTCAACCGCCTATTTATTGGTAAATTTCGGCGCCCGTTTTTCAATAAACGCCTGCATGCCTTCGGTCTGGTCATCAAAGGCAAATAGCGAGTGGAAAACCTTGCGTTCAAAATGCACGCCCTCGCGCAAAGTCGTCTCATAGGCGACATTCACACAGTCTTTGGCAATCAAAACAGAGGGGCGTGATTTTTCAGCAATCTTCTCAGCCACGCTAATGGCCTCGCTCAATAAATCATCAGCTGGCACAATGCGGCTGACCAGCCCGGTGCGCTCGGCTTCTTCGGCATCCATCATGCGCCCCGTCAGGCACATTTCCATAGCTTTGGATTTGCCGACAAAACGTGTCAAACGTTGGGTGCCGCCAGCCCCGGGAATTACCCCAAGGTTGATTTCTGGCTGGCCGAATTTGGCGGTATCCGCGGCAATAATGAAATCGCACATCATCGCCAATTCGCAGCCACCGCCCAGCGCATAGCCGGCCACTGCGGCAATGATTGGTTTGCGGGCTCGCGCCGCGGCTTCCCAATTGGCTGAAATGAAATCCATGTTCAGCGCATCAGCATAGGTCTTGCCGGACATTTCTTTGATATCAGCGCCAGCGGCAAATGCCTTGGCAGAGCCGGTCAACACCATGCAGCCAATTTCATCATCGGCTTCAAACCCTTGAATGGCATGGGTGACCTCATCCATCAGCGCGCCACAAAGGGCGTTTAAGGCTTGCGGGCGGTGCAACGTAATAAGGCCAACCGCGCCGCGTTTCTCGGAAAGAATATTTTCATATTTCATCAATGTGTCCCCAATTTGAAACCAATTAAACTAAACAAGAGCAGAGCCGCGCTAAGGCGTCGGCGTGAGGTTAAAAACCACCGTCTCTGCGGTAAACGATATTTGCAACATTTCGCTTTCACGCCGGAAAGTCAAGCGATCGTCGGCCCCCGAGGTGACATCCTGCCAACCCAGATTGGGCAAATTCGAGCGATAAAACAGTTTGACCGCCGCCGGCTTAGAAAACCAAGTATTATAGGTCGCTGTCATTTGAATAATGCGCCCCTGCGGCTTGTCGAAAACCAACACCTCATCGACGTTTTCATCCAATTGCGTGGCCAAGGGAATATCTGACGCGGCCGATAAATAATTGTCTTCAGCCATCACTGGCTGAGCAGCAAATAGCACGGTGGCACAGGCCAGCATCAGGGCAAAAGCAAAACGGGAAAGTAAAGTCATTTGGTTCATTTCAATTATCTTTGACAGGCGGAACAGAAAAAGCTCGACCGGCCCGACTGCACAATGCGTTTCACGCTAGCATGGCAGCCAGCCGTCGAACAAGGTTCATTCGCCCGATCATAGACCCGAAACTGATGCTGAAAATACCCCAGCTCGCCATCGCTGGCGGCAAAGTCGCGCAGTGTTGACCCGCCGGCGTCAATCGCCGCCTGCAAAACTTGCCGCACCGCTGGCACCAGACGCTCAAACCGCGCCATGCCGATATTACAGGCCAAGCGCTTGGGGCTGATGCCCGCCATGAATAAGGCTTCGCAGACATAAATATTGCCAAGCCCTGACACCACGCGCTGATCGAGCAGCACATTTTTAATCGGGCTTTTGCGCTGGCGACACGCCGCCACCATATGCGCGGCATGAAAATCATTGCTCAATGGCTCAGGCCCGAGATGGGCCAAAAATGGCGTATTATTGGGCCCGCCATCGACCAAATCCATAAACCCAAAACGCCGCGGGTCGGCGTAGGTCAGCACACTGCCATTATCAAGCGTGAGGCGCATATGCACATGTTTTTCCGCCGTCTGCGACGACACATCATGGGCATATTGGCCGGGCTCTAATGCCAGCCCATCGTTTTGATACAGCCGATAGCGACCGGTCATGCCCAAATGGCTGAGCCAATAAAAATCGGCGCGATTGGGTTTTTCCAAACTAGCCAGGAGATATTTCGCGCGCCGGTTGAAACCGGTAATGCGCGCACCCTGCAACCGTTGGGCGAAGTCAGGCGGGAAAGGAAACCGCAAATCTTTACGGTTTAATTGGACGCGGGTGATTTCACGCCCCTGTAGATGAGGGGCTAATCCGCGACGCACTGTTTCAACTTCTGGTAATTCTGGCATGGCGCATCATATACTAATGGGGGCAGAATGACAGCCTCGACGTGTACGCCGCCATTGGCGCTTTTGGCGCAGCTGCGGCTGCAGCCGAGGCTGGCAATGGCGGCCGCTTTCGGCTATCGTCGCCTCGTAATTTGGGAATAGGCTATGGAATCGTCACAAAACACCACCAGCTTTGGCTTTCAGACGGTCAATGAAGAAGACAAGCAAGGGCTTGTGCGCGGCGTGTTTGACGCTGTTGCCGATAAATATGACATCATGAATGATTTAATGTCAGCTGGTTTGCATCGCCTGTGGAAACAACGGCTGGTCGACAGCCTGCATATTCGCCCGCATGCAGATGGCGTGTTGCGGCTGATTGATATGGCTGGCGGCACCGGCGATATTGCCTTTCGGGCTTGTCAGCGCGCCGAGAAGCTTGGCTCGCAAATCAGCGTGCAAGTGGTAGATGCCAATGAGCAAATGGTTGGTGTTGGCGCCAACCGGGGGCGGGCCAATGGATTTGGCCAAGTTGATTTTATCACCGGCACGGCTGAGGCGCTGCCAATGGTCGACCAAAGCGTTGACTATGTGACCATCGCCTTTGGCATTCGCAATGTGACCCATCGCGACCGTGCCTTGGCCGAGGCCTATCGGGTTTTGAAACCGGGCGGGCGGTTTGTGTGTCTGGAATTTTCACATATGCCGCTGAAGTTGGCGCAAAAACTTTATGACGCCTATTCCTTCAGCCTGATCCCGCCAATGGGCAAAGCGATTACTGGCGATGCGTCAGCCTATCAATATTTGATCGAGTCAATTCGGCAATTCCCAAAAGCCGAGGCGTTTTTGGAGGAAGTAGCAGCGGCTGGATTTGCGCGTTGCCAATTCCAGCGCCTCAATGGCGGCATTGCGGCGCTGCATGCGGGCTGGCGGGTCTAGACGATGTTTGTGTTTCGTCTGATTAAATTATTGCGCATGATGCGGCTGTTGCTGGCGCAAGAAGCGCTTTTGCCCGACGGTTTTCACCGCCAAGCGCCGCTATCCGTGCGAATTTTCCGACGCCTCTTCACCTTTGGCGCGCGCCGTTTCAATGGCCAAGAGGGCAAGCATGAATTGGCTGATTTTATCCGTCGTCTGGGGCCCAGCTATATTAAACTAGGCCAGTTTTTGGCGACGCGGCCCGATGTGATTGGCGATGCCATGGCCGCCGACCTTGGGCATTTGCAAGACCGACTGCCGCCTTTTGCGGCTGAGTTGGTGGATAAGATTCTGCTCGATGAGCTGGGCGATTATAGCCAGCATATGAGCCAGCCGGGGCCCGCCCTTGCGGCCGCCTCCATCGCCCAAGTGCACCAAGCGCACCGGCCAGACAATGTTGATGACAAATTGGCAGTGAAAATATTACGGCCGAATATTGAAATAACTTTGGCCCGCGAACTGGCGGTGTTTCTGGCGCTGGCCAAATGCGTCGAATGGCTGATGCCAAGCGCCCGACGGCTGCGCCCGGTGGCGGCGCTGGAAACCTTATCGCGGTCCATTCAAGGCGAAACCGATTTGCGCATGGAGGCGGCGGCGCTGTCTGAAATGGCCGCCAATACGCAGGATGATAAAGACTTCACCGTGCCCGCCGTGGTCTGGGAAGCCAGCACCCGCCGCGTGCTCACCATGCAATGGATTGATGGCACGAGCGCCGCTGACATTGCCGGCCTGCGGGCCGCCGGACATGATTTACCGGCTTTGGGCGCGCGGCTTATTCAGAGCTTTCTCACCCTCGCTTTGCGTGATGGATTTTTTCATGCCGACATGCATCAGGGCAATTTATTAATCAAAGCCGATGGCACGATTGTCGGCATTGATTTGGGCATTACCGGTCGGCTTGATATGGCATCACGGCGGTTTTTGGCTGAAATTTTACACGGCTTCATCACCCGCGATTATTACAAAGTGGCGGCTGTGCATTTGGAAGCTGGCTATGTGCCAGCGCATCACAATGTCGATGAATTTGCCCAAGCTCTGCGCTCAATCGGCGAACCTATTCGCGACCAAGACGCTGATAATATTTCCATGGCCCGCCTGTTGACACAATTATTCGAGGTCACCGAGCAGTTTCAAATGGAAACTCAGACGCAATTAATATTGCTACAAAAAACCATGGTCACGGTGGAGGGTGTGGCGCGCGGCCTTGACCCGAAATTAAACATATGGAATGCGGCCGAGCCGATTGTTAGCGATTGGCTGAAAAGCCAACTCGGGCCACAGGCAATTTTGCGCGATATTAATGAAAATGCCGGCCGTACGCTGCGCGCCCTGCGCCGTCTGCCGGATACATTGGCCCAAGCCGAACGCGGCGCCGCCGCCTTGCAGGCCATGGCCGAGCAAGGAGCCAGCCGCGGTCAAAGCGCAAAAACCGGCCGCCTTACAAAAATCGTCAGCTGGTCGGCTTTGGCGCTGGCGGCAGCGGCAACCATCTTAAGTCTAGTGTAAAACTGTAAATTATTTTTTTTACACAGCTTTATGGTAAATAAGGCAAATTCCGTTTATAGTGCCGAAAACCGGGTGAGATGATGGATCAAAAACGCGTTCTTCTGATAATTGGTGGCGGTATTGCGGCCTATAAAGCGCCTGAGCTGGTGCGCCAACTTAAGGCTCAGGGCTTGGCGACACGCTGTTTACTGACAGCAGCGGCAGAGCAATTTGTGTCGCCTTTGTCCCTGGCCAGCGTATCTGGCGACAAGGTTTACGAAAACCTGTTTGACCTGACCGATGAAGCGGAAATGGGCCATATTCAATTATCGCGCGATGCCGATATGATTTTAGTGGCGCCAGCGACCGCCGATTTGATTGCCAAAATGGCGCAAGGCTTGGCCAATGATTTGGCCAGCACGGCGCTTTTGGCGACCGACAAGCCAGTGATGATTGCTCCGGCGATGAATGTGCGCATGTGGGAACACGCCGCCACTCAACGAAATTTAGCGCAATTGGCCGAAGATGGGATTGGCATTATCGGCCCCGATGAGGGCGATATGGCATGCGGTGAATTTGGCTTGGGACGGATGAGCGAACCGGCCGAGATTGCCCAAGCGGCAAAGGCCATGCTGGCGCAAACGCCGGCCCGTGACACGCCTTTGACGGCAGCCAAACCGCTGGCCGGTCGCAAAATATTAGTGACCGCCGGGCCGACCTATGAGCCGATTGATCCGGTGCGCTATATCGCCAATCGCTCGTCTGGCAAACAGGGCTATGCACTGGCCGAGGCCTTGGCGGCTTTGGGCGCCAATGTGCATTTGGTCAGCGGGCCGACGGCGCTCAACGACCCGAAAAATGTCACCACCAAACGGGTTGAAACGGCGCGGCAAATGTTAGACGCCTGCACCGCTTGCTTGCCGGTTGATGCGGCCATTATGGCTGCCGCCGTTGCCGATTGGCGCCCTGCCGAAGCGCAAGAGGCAAAGATTAAGAAAACAAAGTCAGGGCTGGACGATTTGAAATTGGTCGAGAACCCAGACATTTTGGCGACATTGTCGGGCCATGCCAGCCAGCGCCCGCAGTTGGTCGTCGGCTTTGCGGCGGAGACCAATGATATTGAAAATTATGCCCGCGAAAAATTGGCGCGCAAAAAATGTGACTGGATTGTCGCCAATGATGTCAGTCAAAACAGCGGCATTGCCGGTGGGGTGATGGGCGGCGACGACAATCAAGTTCACATTTTGTCGACCACCCAGACCCTGCAATGGGAGACCATGTCGAAGACCGCCGTGGCGGCAAAACTGGCCGCCCATATTGCTGATTATTTCGCAGCCACGAAGGAGCACGAGTGATGACTGGCCCATTGATTGAAATCAAACGACTGCCGCATGGCGCCGACTTACAATTACCGGCTTATGAAACCGCTGAAGCCGCCGGTATGGATTTACGCGCGGCGCTGGGCGCCGATGAAACGGTGACCTTGAAGCCGGGCCAGCGGGCCTTGGTCCCAACCGGGCTGAGCATGGCCATGCCGGCCGGCTATGAAGCGCAAATTCGGCCGCGTTCGGGACTGGCAGCGAAAAATGGCATTACCGTGTTGAACACGCCGGGGACAATTGACAGTGATTATCGCGGCGAGCTGAAGATTATTCTTATCAATCTCGGCGACGAAGATTTCGACATCACCCGCGACATGCGAATTGCGCAAATGATTATTGCCCCAGTGGTGCAAGCGCGACTGCAAGAAACCGACAGCCTATCTGACACTGTGCGTGGGGCGGGTGGCTTTGGCTCAACCGGCACCGATGCTAAAGGGGCGGCAAAATGATGAATCTATCGCGCAAAGCCCTACTGGCGCTTGAAGCTGTGCTGGATGTTGCCATTCATGCGCGCCCCGATCCGGTGCAAGCGCGCGAAATTACCGCCCGCCAAGGGGTGCCGCAACGTTATTTAGAGCAAGTCATGCAAGCCTTGGTGCGGGCCAATATTTTGCGCGGCGTGCGCGGCCCGCGAGGCGGTTATCGCTTGGCCCGTGAACGCCGCCGCATTAGTGTGCGCGATATTATTGCCGTCATTAATGATTTAGAAGAACAAGAAAATGAGCCTGTCTCGCATTCTGATCTTGGCCAAACTGTTATTCAACCCTTGTGCCAGCGCTTGCATAGCGCCATTGAAAAGGAAATTGGCGATTTAACTATTGCTGATTTATGCGATGATGCGCACAGGCATGGTCAAGACATCTCGCCGGCACAGAATTCAGACTTTACAATATAAGGAAGCAAGCGATGAAAACTGAAAACCCCGAAGGCACAAAAGCTGGTCGCGGCCGCATTTATACATCTATCACCGAAACCATTGGCAATACGCCGATTGTGCGACTGGATCGGATGATGCGCGAACATGGCGCGCAAGCTACGATTCTGGCCAAGCTGGAATTTTTCAATCCGATTGCCAGTGTGAAAGACCGTATTGGTGTGGCGATGATTGAAGCGCTGGAAGCGCAGGGCAAATTATCGGCCGATAGTGTGATTGTTGAGCCGACATCCGGCAATACAGGCATTGCGCTGGCTTTCGCTTGTGCGGCTAAGGGCTATCGTTTGATTTTATGCATGCCGGAAAGCATGTCGATTGAGCGGCGCAAAATGCTTTTGCTATTGGGCGCCGAACTAGAATTGACCCCTGCCGAAAAGGGCATGAAAGGGGCGATTGGGCGGGCCGAAGAAATGCTGGCGCAAAACCCCAATTGGGTGATGCCACAGCAATTCAACAATCCAGCCAATCCTGAAATCCATCGCCGCACAACGGCAGAAGAAATTTGGAACGACACTGATGGCGAGGTCGATGTGATCATCTCTGGCGTCGGCACTGGCGGCACTTTCACCGGTGTTGGCAGCGTTTTGAAAGCCCGCAAGCCGGGGCTGAAAATGATTGCCGTCGAACCCGAAGACAGCCCTATTTTGTCTGGTGGTGCGCCAGGCCCGCATAAAATTCAGGGCATTGGCGCAGGCTTTGTGCCGGGCAATATGGAAATGGATTTGATCGACGAAATCATCACCATTGGCAATGAAACGGCATTTGAAACGGCGCGTCTATTGGCCCGCACTGAAGGCATTCCCGGCGGCATTAGTTCTGGCGCCGCCGTCGCCGCCGCTTTAGAGCTGGCCGGTCGAGCCGATATGCAGGGTAAGAATATTGTGATTATTCTGCCAAGCTTCGCCGAGCGGTATTTGTCGACAGCGCTATTCGAAGGCCTATAGGCGCCCAATGGGTCTTGATGATCGGCAAATAGAACGCTATCAGCGCCATCTTTTGTTGAAAGAGATTGGCGGCCCCGGGCAACAAAAACTTTCCAATGCCAAAGTCTTATTGATAGGCGTCGGCGGGCTCGGCCATCCGGTGGCGCAATATTTAGCGGCCGCCGGTGTTGGCACTTTGGGGCTGGCTGATGATGATGTGGTCAGCCTGTCTAATTTGCAGCGCCAGACGCTTTTTAACGAAGCCGATATCGGCCACGGTAAAGTGACGGTGGCAACAAAGGCGCTGAACCGGCTCAATCCGCATATTCATATTGTGCCCCATGAGCTGCGCGCCGATGGCGATAATATCGCCGAATTAATCGCCGACTATGATGTTGTGGTCGATGGCTGCGATAATTTTGCCAGCCGTTTTATTATCAATGACGCATGTTATAAGCACCGCAAAATTCTTATTTCCGGCGCGGTTGGGCGTTTTGACGGGCAAGTGAGTTGTTTCAAAGCATGGCTCAGCGACGCCGAGGGCACGCCCTTGCCGTGCTATCGCTCCCTGGTGCCGGCGGCGCCAGAGCTGCTGGCGGCGCAAGATGATTGCGCCACCACTGGCATTATTGGCGCCCTAACTGGGGTGATTGGCAGTCTGATGGCGGTTGAGGTGATTAAGGAAATCACTGGTGCCGGCGACAGTCTGGCCGGCCGGTTGATGATCTATGATGGATTAACCGGCGCCATGCGCACCGTCAAATTAAACTGGGATCCGAACAATCCGAATAATGGCACGCGCCTGAACAGCTCAGGCCAAGGCTAAATATCAGCTGAGCTTGGCAAGACGCGGTCAGGTGGACGGTGGCCGTCGGCCCAAGAACGAATATTGATAATGACTTTTTCGCCCATGCCTTGGCGCCCTTCCATGGTGGCCGAGGACATATGCGGCAATAAAATCACATTATCAAAAGCCCGCAATCGCGGATTGATCGCCGGTTCGCGCTCAAAGACATCAAGCGCCGCACCGCCAATCTCGCCAGCCGCCAGCCGATCGGCCAAGGCGTTTTCATCAATCACCTCACCGCGACTGGTGTTAACGACCATGGCGTGCGGCTGCAAAAGGCCCAAACGGCGGGCCGAGAGGAGGTGATAAGTGGCCGGTGTGTGCGGACAATTGACCGACACAATGTCGACCTCGCGCAACATCCGATCCAGCGTGTCGACATAGGTCGCCTTGCATTGGCTTTCAATATCAGGGTGTAGCTGATTGCGATTATGATAAAAAATGTCTAACCCAAAGGCGGTGGCGCGACGGGCAATCGCTTGACCAATGCGGCCCATGCCGATAATGCCGAGTTTCTTGCCAGCCAGACGACGGCCCAGCATCCAATTCGGCGACCAACCAGTGAAGGCACCCTCTTGATGCATAATCCGATCACCCTCGACCAGACGGCGCGGCAGGGCCAATATCAGCGCCATTGCCATGTCGGCCGTGTCATCGGTTAAAACGCTTGGCGTATTGCTGACAATAATGCCGCGCTCATGCGCCGCATCAATATCAATATTGTCTGTGCCATTGCCAAAATTGGCGATCAGCTTTAACCGCGGGCCGGCATTTTCAATCAGGGCGCGGTCAATGCGGTCGGTGACAGTCGGCACTAACACATCATGATCGGCCATGAGTGCCGCCAATCCAGCGCGGTCAAGGGCGCTATCGTCTTCATTATAGGTCACGTCGAAAAGCTCCGACATGCGGCTTTCAATCTCTCGCGGCAAACGGCGCGTAACGCCAACGCGTGTATGTGAGTGAGGCATAGTTCATCCTAAAGAATACAGCTCAGATTACCAGATTAGTTCGATGGCGCAAAGCGTCTGCTTGCTGTCGGCGACGCAAATTTGTATCACTGAAGCATGGTTGTTTTGTTGATTCGACGCTGCGCTAAAAACCCGCTTTTGCGGCCACTGCTGACCTTGGGTTTGTGTCTGGTGCTAACGACCGCCGCCCTATCAAGCCGGGCATTGGCAGAACAACGCACGCGCGGTCAAAGCGGCTTATTATTGCCGCGTTTTGTGGCCACCAGCGAAGCCAAGGCCAATGTTAGGCGAGGGCCGGGGCAAGAATATCCGTTACTGTGGCAATATCAGGGGCTTGGTATTCCGCTTGAGATAATCGCAGAATATGGTCATTGGCGGCAAATCCGCGACCATGAGGGCGACGAGGGCTGGATGCATATGCGGCTGTTGCGCAGCACCCATCGGGTGATGGTGCAAAGCGGGCCGCATGCGATTGCTTTGAAAGCCCGCCCAGACACCGGCGCCAGCACCCGCGCCTATGTCAGCAACGGCGCCTTAGGCAAGGTCTCACAATGCAGCCAAGGCTGGTGTGAGATTGCCATAGGCGACTATGATGGCTGGTTGCCAAGGGACAAATTATGGGGCCTTCACGCCTCTGATTTCACCGACGATTAGAGACCTTAGCGACGATTAAGCGTCGAAATCGGCTGCCAATGAGGCTTTGGTTTCGGCGTTTAATTCGGTCATATGGCGATAATTCTCATGGCCAATGCCCAAAATTACCCGCGTCTCATCGGCAGCAAATTTACCAATCAAAGCGGCTGGAAAACGGAAGTGCAGGAAGTGAACCGAGGAGGTTTTCCCATCCGCTGCTGTGCGCTCAACTTCTTGTTCAGGCTCGGCAAAAACTTTCTCGCCATCGACTTCTATATAGGCGGTCAGCTCAACATCGGTCAGACTGCGTAGCACTTTGCCGCGCCGCACTTCATCATTGATTTCGAACATCAATGTGGCGGTCAGTTCTGAGCCTTGCGGAATCATCGGATTATAGGCCTCAAGCTCGTCGATCAATTGTTCATCGCCGCCCTTTTCAATATACAGCATTTCTTGAATCTGCTGTTTCATGGTGGCGTAATTTTCGAAGTAAAACGTCGCATCGGGGCCAATTTCAATACGCCGTGGTTTTTTTATCTGCACAATGTCGCGGCGCAATTGGTCACGCACGGGCAGATAATCTTCGAGTGTCAAAATGTCGTTTTTGGTGAGGGTTTTGGGAGTTGTCATGTTGTGTCCTTACTAAACCAGCTGATAGGCGCTGGCAAAAACTTCAATAGGATGTTTGGCTTCTGGTGGTGTGTTTTCGTTTATATCTTCTACCAATTGCACCAAATGTTTGGCCGCCAGAGGGCAATCTGAACAGACCGTGTCAGGCTCTGCCTTAGCGACATTGCGGGCCGCTGGCTTGCCAATTTTCACCGCCAATGGACGGGTTTCTTTCATCACGCCAAAAGTGCCGCCATGGCCCGAACAGCGCTCGATAATGCTGACTTCGGCTTGCGGAATAAAACGCAGCATTTCAGCTGATTTTGGCCCAACATTTTGCGCCCGTGCGTGACAGGCCAAATGCATGGCAATTTTTTCGCTGCCGCCATTGAGCGGCATCAGGCCATCGGCCAAGCCTTCTTTATTGGCAATAGAGACGACATATTCTGAAATATCGCGGGTCGCCGCACTCAGGGCTTTGACGTCTTCATTGTCGGGCACAATCAATGGCCATTCAAATTTGAACATCAAACCGCAACTGGCGGTCAGGGTGATGATATCTTTTCCGGCATCAACCAGCGGGCGCAGGGCGGCGGCGACTTTTTCTGCCTGTTCAGCGACTTTCGCCAAATTGCCTTGCTCAAGATATGGCATGCCGCAACAGCCTGGATATTCAGTGGTCACATTGACCCCCAAATGAGCCAGCACTTTGGCGGCCGCTTCGCCGACTTGCGGGTTGTTGTAATTAACCGAACATGTGGCGAATAACACGGCCTCGCGGCCTTTAGCTGGGCCGTTTGGATTGGCGTCATAGGCGCCTTGCGCGACCGCTTCTGCGGCCCGTTTCAAAAATGTTTTGCCAGCAAATTTCGGTAGCTCTGCTTGTTTGTCAATACCGGCGACGGCTTGCATAACCGGGCGGGTCAGCGCATTGCCTTTTTTCGAGCCCCAATTGGCCAGCGGCGCAACCGGCGCCAACATGGTGCCATTGCGATCCATTTGCGCCAATTGATTTTGCACGAAAGGCACTTTGCCGGTTTCTTTTAATTCGACGGCGCGATAGCGCAGCATCAAATGTGGAAAATCAAGATTAAATTCATGCGGCGGCACATAGGGACATTTGGTCATGAAGCACATATCGCACATGGTGCAAGCGTCAATAATCGGCGCAAAATCTTTGCTGTCGACACTGTCCAATTCGCCGCTCTCGCTATCGTCGATTAAATCGAATAGGCGCGGGAAACTATCGCATAGGTTAAAGCACCGGCGGCAGCCGTGACAAATGTCAAACTGGCGGCGCAGCTCATCATCGAGCGCGGCGCGGTCATAAAATTCTTCGCTGTGCCAATCAATTGGATGGCGCGTTGGTGCGTCGAGGCTGCCTTCTTTCATCGGTCTATCCTATTCGGTAAAAAGTCAAAGAAAATCCCGGCCTCCAATTGGAGGCCGGGACTTCAATTTATTAGTCCATTGAATCCAAAGCTTTTTGGAAACGGCCTGCGTGTGACTTTTCAGCCTTCGCAAGGGTCTCGAACCAATCAGCAATTTCATCAAAGCCTTCTTCGCGAGCGGTGCGCGCCATACCTGGATACATGTCGGTATATTCGTGCGTTTCGCCTGCAATAGCGGCTTTCAGATTGTTTTCAGTTGAACCAATTGGCTCACCTGTTGCTGGATCACCAACTTCTTCCATGAATTCCAAATGACCATGGGCGTGACCTGTTTCGCCTTCCGCAGTTGAGCGGAAAACAGTGGCAACATCATTGTAACCCTCAATATCGGCTTTTTGCGCGAAATAGAGGTAACGACGGTTTGCTTGGCTTTCGCCAGCAAAAGCAGCCTTGAGATTCTCAAGGGTCTTTGATTGTGCGAGTGACATGGGCGTCTCCCAGTTTAAGAGTTATAAATAATCGAAAGGCGTCATGCCTTCGATGATGAGATAGAGCATCAGCCCTAACTATCAAGAAAGATAGGCGGCAAATTATAGGAAGTCAAGGTAATTTAGAATTATTCTAAATAAACTATTTGTGACGCAGACGGATAATCACATCGACACCCGCCGGTTCAAAGCCAGCCGGCGTTTGCGGCAGGTCGCTAATGGCAATGTCTTGATTATCAATGTCGATCAACCGGCTTTCGCTTTCGACATAAAAATGATGATGATCGCTGAGATTAGTATCGAAATAGCTTCGGCCTTGCTCGACAATCACTTCGCGCAACAGGCCAGCTTCGTGAAACTGGTTCAGCGTATTGTAAATCGTTGCTTGCGACACGGCCAAACCATTAGCCCGCGCTTCAGCATGCAAAATTTCAGCGGTTATATGGCGATTGCCGCCAGAAAACAGCAAATCGGCCAGCGCCAGACGCTGTTTGGTCGTGCGCAGACCGGCGGCGCGCAATTTACCGCTCAATTCACTCAATGTGGCTTCAGAAATATTTGTCTCATGCATGGTGCAAAGCTTAGTGTTAGTTAAAATCATTCCAATAAATAAATGTCTGGCCGCGCCCTGTCAAGCGTCGAATATGCTTGGGCTGGTTTGGGCACCATGTTAGCTTGGCACAACACGAATAGAGAGAGAGCCGAGTTCATGTCTGGTAAAAATTCTTATGGTTATGACGACTTAATCGCTTGCGCCAATGGCGAGATGTTTGGCGTCGGCAATGCCCGTCTGCCCGCCCCGCCCATGCTGATGTTTGATCGCATCACAAAAATCACCGACGATGGCGGCGCCTTCGACAAGGGTGAGATTATTGCTGAGCTAGATGTGAAACCGGATCTGTGGTTCTTTGACTGTCATTTCCGCGAAGACCCGGTCATGCCAGGCTGTCTTGGCCTCGACGCCATGTGGCAATTAATCGGCTTTTACCTCGGCTGGCGTGGCAATCCGGGCAAAGGGCGCGCCCTGGGTGCGGGGCAGGTAAAATTTACCGGCCAAGTGATGCCCGATGTAAAATTAGTGCGTTATGAAATTGACATTAAGCGGATGATGACCGGTCGACTGACCATGGGCATTGGCCACGCACGGCTGTTTGCCGATGATCAATTAATTTACACGGCCGAGGACTTGCGCGTCGGCCTGTTCAAACCCGAACAAATGTAATCGGTTTTCGGAGGACATGATGCGGCGAGTAGCAATTACCGGTATTGGTATCATTTCAAGCATTGGCAATAATGCCACAGAAGTTTCCGCCAGCCTGCGCGAGGGTCGCTCTGGCATTAGCCGCTCTGATGAGCAGGTTGATTTGGGCTTTCGCAGCCAAATAGCTGGCCGCCCGCGTTTCGACATTGATGCCAATATTAATAAACGCAATCGCCGCTTTATGGGTGATGGCGCGGCATGGAATTTTGCCGCCATGGAGCAAGCCATTGATGACGCTGGCCTGTCACCTGATGATGTGTCGAACCCGATGACTGGATTGATTATGGGCTCCGGCGGGCCGTCGACCAAAGCCTTAATTGCCGCCGCTGATACAGCCCGCAATGCCAGTCCGAAACGGGTTGGCCCCTTCGCCGTGCCGAAATGCATGTCATCGACCAATTCAGCCACATTGGCGACGCCATTCGCCATTAAGGGCATTAATTATTCCATCTCATCAGCCTGCGCTACCTCCACCCATTGCATTGGCAATGCCTCGGAGATGATTCAATGGGGCAAACAAGATGTGATGTTTGCTGGCGGCGGCGAAGAATTAGACTGGGCGCTCTCAGTTTTGTTTGACGCCATGGGCGCCATGTCGAGCAAATATAATGACACGCCAGCTGTCGCCAGCCGTGCCTATGACGCCAATCGTGATGGCTTTGTTATCGCCGGTGGGGCTGGTGTTGTGGTGCTGGAAGAAATGGAACGGGCGAAAAAACGCGGTGCCAAAATCTATGCCGAAGTGGCCGGTTATGGCGCCACATCAGATGGCTATGACATGGTGCAACCATCTGGCGAGGGCGCCATTCGCTGTATGCAAATGGCCATGAAAGACCTTGATTGCCCGATTGATTATATCAACCCACACGCTACATCGACGCCGGTCGGTGATATTAAAGAGATTGAAGCCCTGCGCACTCTATTTGGCGCCAACTGCCCACCGATTAGCGCCACCAAATCTTTGACCGGCCATTCGCTCGGCGCGGCCGGTGTGCAAGAGGCGATTTATTCCTTGCTGATGATGCAAGATGATTTCATTGCCGCCTCAGCGCATATTGAAACACTTGATCCAGACTTTGCCGATATGCCAATCATTCGCGAGCGGCGCGACAATGCCGGGCTGAATTGTGTGATGTCGAATAGTTTTGGCTTTGGCGGCACCAATGGCACGCTGGTGATGAAAAAAGTCTAACGACAAACGTCTCAACCTCAAGACAACAAAAAACCGCCGCAGACGAGTCTGCGGCGGTTTATGCTCTCAGCGAAGAGACGCCAGACTATTCGTCAGTCGCTTCTTTCGCTTTCCCCTCAAGGTCTTCACCGGTTTCTTGATCGACAACTTTCATCGACAAACGCACTTTGCCGCGATCATCAAAGCCCATCAATTTCACCTTCACTGTATCGCCTTCTTTGACGATATCATTGGTGTTCTCAACCCGACGATCAGCCAGTTGTGAAATATGCACAAGGCCATCGCGCTTGCCAAAGAAATTGACGAAAGCGCCAAAGTCCATGGTTTTCACGACAGTCCCTTCATAAATCACACCAACTTCAGGCTCGGCAACGATTGAGTTGATCCAATCAAGAGCCGCACGAATGGCTTCGCCATCTGATGACGCCACTTTGATTAGGCCCGTGTCGCCAATATCAATTTTGGCGCCGGTTGTTTCAACGATTTCACGAATGACTTTACCGCCCGTCCCGATGACTTCACGGATTTTATCCTGAGGCACCTGAATGGTTTCAATCTTCGGCGCATATTCGCCCATTTCCGAACGCGCTTCGGTCAAAGACTTGGCCATTTCGCCAAGAATGTGAGCCCGACCGCCTTTGGCTTGGTCCAATGCAACCTGCATGATTTCTTCGGTAATACCGGTGATTTTAATGTCCATTTGCAGCGAGGTAATGCCTTCAGCCGTACCAGCCACTTTAAAGTCCATATCACCAAGGTGATCTTCGTCACCGAGAATATCTGACAAGACAGCGAAACGATCGCCTTCTTTAATCAGACCCATGGCGATACCGGCCACCGGTTTTTTCAACGGCACACCAGCATCCATCATCGCCAATGATGAGCCACAAACTGTGGCCATTGATGACGAACCATTGGATTCGGTAATTTCAGATACCAGACGCAAGGTATAGGGGAACTCTTCTTTGCTTGGCAACATGGCTTTCAGCGAACGCCAAGCCAATTTACCGTGGCCGATTTCACGACGACCGGTAAAGCCAACACGACCCGTCTCACCAACTGAGTAAGGCGGGAAATTATAATGCAACATAAAGTTTTCGCGATATGTGCCTTCCAAAGCGTCGACGAATTGCTCATCATCGCCTGTGCCCAAAGTAGCGACAACCAAGGCCTGCGTTTCACCACGGGTGAACAGAGCAGAACCATGAGTACGCGGCAACACACCGGCTTCGGCAACAATCTGACGCACATCAGCAAGGCCACGACCATCAATACGTTTTGATGTGTCGAGAATGCCGCCGCGCACAATATTGCTTTCCACTGACTTAAAGGCAGATGATACCGCAATGCGCTCGTCCGGTGAGGCGTCTGCGCTAACCAATTCGGCGTTTACTTTATCGCGCAATTCGGCAATTGCCGCTTGGCGCATTTGCTTATCAGCATGCTGATAAGCTTCCTGCAGGCCAGCTTGTGCAAGCTCAGAAACTTTTGCTTTCAATTCTGAATCATCAGATTCTGGCACCACGCGTGGCTCTTTAGCTGCTTGTTCAGCCATCCGAATACACGCTTCAATAACCGGCTGGAAGCCTTTGTGACCGTGCATTACCGCACCGAGCATCACATCTTCTGGCAGTTCATTGGCTTCTGATTCAACCATCAACACCGCATCATCTGTGCCGGCAACCACCAGATCCAAATCGCTTTCGGCCATTTGATCAAGCGTTGGGTTCAGCACATATTCGCCATTGATAAAGCCAACGCGCGCCGCGCCAATTGGCCCTTGGAAAGGAATGCCAGAAATCGTCAAGGCCGCTGAAACAGCAACCAGCGCAACAATATCGGCATCATTTTCAAGGTCATGGCTCATCACAGTGGCAATGACTTGGGTTTCATTTTTAAAGCCTTTAACAAAAAGCGGGCGAATAGGACGGTCAATCAACCGTGAGACCAATGTCTCTTTTTCGCTCGGGCGCCCTTCGCGTTTGAAATAGCCGCCAGGTACTTTACCGGCTGCATAGGCTTTTTCTTGGTAATTTACTGTCAGGGGAAAAAAGTCCAACCCTGGTTTTGGACTGCGGTCAGCAACAACCGTTGCCAAAACGCTGGTTTCGCCATAGGTCGCCAAAACGGCGCCATCGGCTTGGCGTGCAATACGCCCGGTTTCTAGAACGAGCGGCCGTCCGCCCCAATCAATTTCTTCTCGTGTAATCTTAAACATACGTTTTCCTATCAAGGTGCCCGCAGCCATAGTTTCCAAGCTTTGAGCGCCGTGCCAGAGCAGCCCAATTGCTGCCCACTGGCCATGCAGAGAATATGTCGAAAGACTAAGCCTATTCTCATAAATTTCTGTCCCGACCCCATGCCGGTGCAGATTATATTGGGCTTAACAATATTTGAGGGCTGGCCCCGCCAAGCGAAGCCAGCCCCAAATTTTAACGCCGCAAACCAAGCCGTTTAATAATGCCTTGATAGCGTTCCTCATCGCGTCCCTTAACATAGTCAAGCAAACGACGACGTTGGCTAACCATTTTCAAAAGGCCGCGCCGCGAATGATTATCCTTGGCATGGGTTTTGAAATGATCTGTCAAATTGGCGATACGTTCTGTCAGAATGGCAATTTGAACTTCCGGTGACCCAGTGTCGCCGGCGACAATTGCATGTTCTTTAATCAGCGCTTCTTTGCGCTCTGCTGTAATCGACATCATAGCTCCTTCTTGGCCCGAGGCCAGATTAAAGGTTGAAAACCCGCAAAGGACGCAGCCCATTGGCGTCGGCCTGACAAATGGCAATCGGTAAATCTGCGCAATGCACATAAACCACTTGCCCCTGATCCATCGTCTTCCCTTGCGGGTTGATGAGATGTTGCGGCGAAATCGCTTGCCCCTGCTTTATGCGTGACGCTTGTGTGTCGTCAACGGCCAACGCCAAGATGTCGTCCAGCGCGGTCGTCAAAGGCAGCAGACAAGCGTCAAGAGCAGCCAAATCCGGCGCACTATGGCCCAAAAGACGAAGTTTTTCTAGCCCTATTGCATTTTTTTCGTTAAAGCCGCCAACTTGCGTTCGGCGCAGGCTCACAACATGGCCATAAGTGCCCAAAAACTGGGCTAAATCGCGGGCCAGAGAGCGAATATAAACACCTTTTCCGCAGGCCACATCCAGCGTCGCATAATCGCTATGGCTGGCATCAACCAGCTCAATCGCGTCAATCCGCACCTGACGGGCCGCCAAATCGACGGTTTCGCCAGCCCGCGCCAAAGCATAGGCGCGCTGGCCGTTTTTCAAAATTGCTGAAAACTGTGGCGGCACTTGCGCAATGACGCCGGTAAAATGGCCCAGCGCATCGGCAATTTGTTGCGCCGTTGGCCGCTGCGCGCTGCTGGCAATCACTTGCCCTTCTAAATCATCTGTATTGGTCGCCGCCCCCCACGCAATGCGCACTTGATAGCGCTTGGCGGCATTTTGCATAAAGCTCACCGTCTTGGTCGCTTCGCCCAAAGCAATCGGTAAAATACCGGTCGCCAGCGGGTCGAGCGTGCCAGCGTGGCCGGCCTTATTGGCATTGAAAAGCCGCCGGACAATGGCGACGGCGGGGGTTGAGCCCAGCTCAAGCGGTTTGTCGAGATTGACCCAACCGCTAATCGCGCGACCGTTTTTGCGGCGCCCCATTACTCACCATCTTCAACGTCGACAGGGGCATCGGCGGCGGTATCGCGGGTGACTTTTTGCGATGCCAAAAGCGCGTCCATTTTCACCGCTTGGTCAAAACTCGCATCGGCGGCGAATTTAATATCCGGCGTGAATTTCAAGCGCATGCCAGTCAGCGCGTGTTTTTTCAAACGCGGCACTTCGAGATTTAACAAATCGACGATTTTATCGAGATTGTCGCCGCCGAGCGGCATAATATAGGCCGTCGCATGGCGCAAATCCGGACTAATGCGCACTTCCGTCACACTAATGACCGCGCGTTTCAATATTTTGGCTTCAAAATCGCCGCGATGCAAAACCTCGCTGAGACGATGGCGCAGCACTTCGCCGACCCGCAATTGTCGCTGGCTCGGCGGCTTGCCCGCAATATTTTTTTTGCCAGATGCGGCGACCATATCGACTAGCTATCTAATGTGCGGGCGACTTCTTCGACGCTGTAACATTCAATCATGTCACCGGCTTTAAGGTCTGTATATTTCTCAAAGGCCATACCGCATTCTTGTCCGGAATTAACCTCTTTGACTTCATCCTTAAAGCGCCGCAAAGAACTCAACTCGCCTTCATGAATAACAATGTCGTCGCGAATGAGGCGGACTTTGGCGCCGCGGCGCACCAGCCCTTCCACAACCCGACAACCTGCCGCCTTGTCGCCCTTGCCAACGGCAAAGATTTCCAACACCTCGGCCTTGCCCAAAGCTGTTTCGCGCAAATCAGGTGACAACATGCCAGCCATGGCGGCTTTCAAATCATCAACCAAATCATAAATCACATTGTAGTAACGAATTTCTGTGCCCGTCGCTTCAGCCGCTGCCCGAGCCTGTGCATTGGCGCGCACATTAAAGCCAATAACCACAGCATTTGAGGCCGAGGCCAATGTGACATCGCTTTCCGTAATCGCGCCGACGCCAATATGAACGGCGCGGGCAATGACTTCATCCGTGCCAAGTTTTTCAGCCGCTTGCGCAATCGCTTCAACCGAGCCCTGCACGTCGCCTTTGACGACCAGAGTCATTTCATGAATCTCAGCATCTTTCAGCTGCGTCATCATTTGGTCAAGCGAGGCCGCGCGTGGGCCAGCCGCACTGGCAACTTCGCGGTCTTTACGGCTACGATATTCGGCAACTTCACGGGCCCGCGCTTCATTCTCAACAACGGAGAAAATCGTGCCCGCACCGGGCGCGCCACCAGCCCCCAAAACTTCAACCGGCATGGATGGGCCAGCTTCTTTGATTTGCTCGCCGCGGTCATTAATCAAGGCGCGCACGCGGCCCGATTCACTGCCGACGACAAAGACGTCACCAACCCGCAATGTGCCGCGTTGCACCAGAACCGTTGCCACTGGCCCACGGCCCTTATCAAGCTTGGCCTCAATCACTACGCCTTCGGCTTCGCGATCGACATTGGCTTTCAGTTCCATCAACTCGGCTTGTAAGGCCACCGCTTCTAAGAGGTCATCAAGGCCAGCGCCGGTTTGCGCCGAGACTTCAATCATTTGCGTATCGCCGCCCATTTCCTCGGAAATGATTTCGTGCTGCAGCAAATCATTTTTCACCCGATTAGGATCGGCTTCTGGCTTGTCCATTTTATTGATCGCCACAATCATTGGCGCTTCGGCGGCTTTGGCGTGGTTAATCGCCTCGACCGTTTGCGGCATCACCCCATCATCGGCGGCCACCACCAAAATCACAATATCGGTAACCCGCGCGCCGCGCGCCCGCATGGCGGTAAAGGCGGCATGGCCCGGTGTGTCGATAAAGGCAATGACATCGCCATTTTTGGTCGTTGTCTGATAGGCGCCAATATGCTGGGTAATGCCACCGGCTTCGCCATCGGCTACTTTGGCCTGACGCAGGGCGTCGAGCAAAGATGTTTTACCATGGTCAACGTGACCCATAACCGTCACAACCGGTGCCCGAGGCGATTTATTGGCTTCCGCATCATCGTCACCGACAACGCCAATTTCAACATCGCTTTCAGACACCCGGCGCACCGTATGGCCGAATTCCTCGGCGACAATCTGCGCCGTGTCCGCGTCAATCACATCGTTAATCTTCAGCATCATGCCCTGCTGCATCAATACTTTGATGACGCCAACAGCGCGTTCTGCCATGCGGTTTGCCAATTCCTGAATGGTAATGGTTTCAGGCAATTGCACGACACGCGATACTTTTTCGCTGGCATCTTGCGACGATGATTGGCGCTTCTCGCGCTCGCGACGCCGCTTGATAGAAGCCAATGAGCGCATCCGCTCCTCATCATTCAAGGCATCATTAATGGTCAGTTTACCTGCCCGACGGCGGCGCTCACCAGCCCGACGATCAGGTGGCCGTTTGGCCGCTTCCGGACGGTCTTTAACTTCTTCGCGACGCGGCGCGGCAGGGCTTGCCACAGGCGCCACATCGGCTGGATTGGCCTTATCGGCTTTCTTTTTCTCGCGCGCAAGCGCCTCTGCGCGACGCGCTTCTTCGGCTTCTTGCAGGGCGCGTTCTTCGGCCAGGCGGGCATCTTCTTCGGCCCGCACTTTGGCATCAATCTCGGCCTGTTTGGCCTCCTCAACAGCGCGCACTTTGGCATCAGCAACCGCTGCCATGCGTTTATCATGCTCGGCTTTTGACAAACCGTCTGGAATTTTATTCTCAACCGGTGCCGCAGCTGGCGCGACCGTTGGTGCGGCGCTAGATGCAGCTGAAGCCTCCTCCATTGTCGCTTGATCTTCACCAGCAGCGCCCGGCTTAATCATCCGCTTGCGGCGTTTTTCAACCAGCACAGATTTACTACGGCCATGCGAAAAGCTCTGGCGCACTTGGCCAGATTCAACAGTCCGTTTAAGGCTCAGGGTCTTGCCGCGTTGGCCAGCGCCTTCGCTATCATCGCCTTTATCTGTATCACTCATTCGCTCTCACTCCTGTTACCCCCATTTTGCGAACCCATATAGGCCACAAAACGGTTTGCCTGCTGTTGAATGCGGCGCGCCCAATCTGCATCGGTAACCGCTGCGTGTATCACATTTGTGCCGCCAAAAGCCAAGCACAATTGTTCCACTGAAAACGCTTCAAGCACCACCAAATGGCGGGCATCGGCGCGGGCCGCTATTTGTTTGCGCCCATTTTCAGCCCCGTCAGAAGCCGCCAACAGCATGGCCACCCGACGGTTTTTGAGTGCCGCATCCACTTTCGTGAACCCTAACACAATTCGTCCTGCTTTGCGGGCCAATCCCAAGAGAGACAAAACCCGCTTTTCTAAAAGAACCGCCACTTGCGCCGCCAAATCATCAGGCACCGACAAATCGGCTTGTTCTTTTAATTGCGCCACCGCCTGAAATTGGCTGATGACCCAAAACCCGTCGCCGGGTAATTTTTCCGCCAAATCAGGTGTTACCACCCCATCTGGCGAAATAACAAAGCGCAGCATATCTGCCTCGTCGGCCTGCTGACCGGTAATCCGGCATGTCTGCTGCATGACCTCACGCTGCCCTAAACTGCGGGCACCTCAGCCTCGGCTTCGGCTTCTTCTTCGGCCAAAAGCGCGGCTTGTTGCTCAGCCGCTTGCGCGTCCAATTCTTCCTGCGTTACCCAGCCAACTTTCACCCGCGACTGCATAATAATCGCCTCAGCTTCATCGGCGGTGATATCGAAACCGTCGAGAATACCGTCTTGGCGCACACGTTTGCGATCGACGGTTTCAAACCAACCAGTCAAATCATCGGTGACGCAACCAGCAAAGTCTTCCAAGGTTTTAATATCATTTTCACCCAAACGCACCAACATAGCGGGGGTCAGGCCTTCAATTTCGGCCAGATCATCGGCCACACCGATTTCTTTGCGTTGCGCATCAAGCGCCGCATTTTCGCGGTCCAAGTGATCGCGGGCACGGTTTTGAATTTCGTCGGCCGTGTCATCATCAAAGCCTTCGATATAAGTGATTTCCTCAAGCGGCACATAAGCGACTTCTTCGACTGTCGCAAAACCCTCTGAGGCCAGCAATTGGGCAATCATTTCATCAACATCAAGCGCTTCCATAAACAACTGAGACCGCTCGCTAAATTCAGCCTGACGACGCTCGCTTTCTTGCGCCTCGGTCATGATATCAATATCCCAGCCGGTCAATTGTGAGGCCAAGCGCACATTTTGACCTCGACGGCCAATGGCCAAGCTCAATTGCTCATCTGGCACCACAACTTCAATACGTTGCACATCTTCATCCAAAACAACTTTTGAAACTTCGGCTGGCGCCAAAGCGTTGACGATAAAAGCGGCGGCGTCTGGCGACCATGGAATAATGTCGACTTTTTCGCCTTGTAACTCATTGACCACGGCTTGCACGCGGCTACCGCGCATACCAACGCAGGCACCGACCGGATCAATACCCGGGTCATTTGAAATCACGCCAATTTTAGCACGACTGCCAGGGTCACGGGCGACAGAACGAATTTCAATCACCCCGTCATAGACTTCTGGCACTTCTTGCATGAATAATTTGGCCATAAAGGCAGGGTCTGTTCGTGACAGAATAATTTGTGGGCCGCGCTGTTCGCGACGCACGTCACGAATATAGGCACGAATACGATCGCCCGGACGGAAGACTTCGCGAGGGATTAGATTATCCCGGCGCACAACCGCTTCCCCGCGACCAAGGTCGAGCACCACATTGCCATATTCAACACGCTTGACAACGCCATTGATGATTTCACCAACGCGGTCTTTAAACTCTTCATATTGCTGCTCGCGCTCGGCTTCGCGCACGCGTTGCACAATCACTTGTTTGGCAGCTTGGGTGGCAATGCGGCCAAATTCAACCGGCGGCAGTTCGTCAATAATCTCATCACCAATTTGCGCTTCAGGATTCTCGCGCTGGGCCACGGCCAGTGAAATTTCCGTATCATCATTTTCGACCAATTCGACCACTTGAACGGCGCGCAGCAAACGCGTTTCGCCAGTCTTTGAATTGATGTCGACGCGAATATCATTTTCCGCACCATAGCGCGCTTTCGCGGCTTTCTGGATGGCGTCAGCCATTGCCGATAAAACAATCTCAACTTCAATGCCTTTTTCGCGTGCGACGGCATCTGCGATTTGCAGCAATTCGAGTTTATTTGCACTAATACCTGTGGCCATTATGATCTCCTGCCTATGGCTGCCCTAAGGGCGGGTTATATATGCCGAATAGCTCGGCGGTCGTTAATCTACTCTGACTTCGTCGGTGACTTAGTCGGTTTCTTGCCTTTGCTGGCCTTCAAAGACGCTTCAAAAGCGGCGTCATCTGGCACCAAACGGGCGTCGGCGACATCGGTCAACTGAAACCCTAAAATCTGCGGCGTCTCAAACCCCTTAAGTGTCACCTCAAGGCGCGCTTCGCCGTCTTCAAATCCTTCAATCACACCGCGAAACCGGCGTTGGCCCTCAATCACATGCAACAGCTCAATTTTCGCTTCCTGCCCAGCCCAACGCTCGAAATCAATCGGACGGGTTAGCGGGCGACCCGCACCAGGCGACGACACCTCCAGCGAATAGGCCGCGGTAATTGGGTTTTCGACATCCAATACCGCCGATAGGCTGCGGCTAATGGTTTCACAATCTTCAATGCGCAGCTCGCCTTCTTCATTATCGGCCATCACTTGCATAATCATCGTCGTGCCTTCGCCGGTCATGCGAATGCGCACCAAATGAAAGCCGGCGTCTTCGACCACAGGCTGAATGATGCTCAGCAAAGGCCGTGCCGGCCCCGGCGCCAATAAATGCGCAAAATCGTCCATATCAAACCTCGAAGGCCACCCCATGGTGCGCCACCAATTACGTTTCGGCACTAAAAAAAGCGGGGCTCTTTCGAGCATCCCACTTTGAAAAAGTAGCACCAATGCGATGCACTATAGCGTTTTTCGCGATTTCGGCAAGTGTTGTTTGAACGGCCTATAAATAACCGGCCTTAAGAGCCGCGCGGCGCTCAAATTGCAAATAGCCCGGCTGGCGACCGGCGGCAATGGCTTTGGCTTCATAGCGGGTGCCGGGCCAGGCCGGTGGCGCCTGCAGCCAATCATCGGCGCGCTTGGCTGTCCATGAAAAGCCGCCATGGCGTTTGACGTGCGACAAAGTCCAAGCGAGATAATCGGCAATGTCACTGGCCACGAAAAATTGCCCGCCGGGGCGCAGAACGCGGAAAATTTCTTGCACATTCTTCTGGCTGATAAACCGCCGCTTATTGTGGCGCAATTTATGCCACGGGTCGGGATATAATAAATACACCACATCCAGGCCGCCATCGGGCAAAGCATCGAGCACGTCGCGCGCGTCGTCATCATGAATGCGAATATTATCCATGCCGTCTTCGCTAATCGACAGCAATAATTTGGCAACGCCATTGATAAATGGCTCACAGCCAATATAGCCAGTGTCGGGATTGGCTGCCGCGCGGGCCGCTAAATGTTCTCCACCGCCAAAACCAATCTCCAGCGCATAGCTTTGCCGTGGGCGGTCGAAACATTTATCCAACGTCTTGGCTTGCGCTAAATCCAAACGCAATGTCGGCAACAAACTATCGACCAGCTTGGCTTGGCGCGGATGCAGCCGATGACCTTGCCGACGGCCATAGATAAAACGCCGGTTTTCGGTTTGGCCCATGAATTAAAGCGCGGCTTTAATCGCCTCAGCCAAATCTGTGCGCTCCCAAGAGAAGCCACCATCAGCATCAGGCGTGCGGCCAAAGTGGCCATAGGCGGCGGTGCGCGCATAAATTGGCCGGTTCAACTGCAAATGTTCGCGAATGCCACGCGGGCTGAGATCCATCACTTGGCCGAGCACTTTTTCAAGCGCCGCCTCATCGGCTGAGCCAGTGCCGTGGGTGTCGACCAAAATCGACAGCGGCTGGGACACGCCAATGGCATAAGATAATTGAATGGTGCAACGGTCGGCGAGGCCAGCAGATACAACATTTTTCGCTAAATAGCGCGACGCATAAGCGGCTGAACGGTCGACCTTAGTTGGGTCTTTGCCAGAAAAAGCACCGCCGCCATGTGGCGCGGCACCCCCATAAGTGTCGACAATAATCTTGCGTCCCGTCAGGCCAGCGTCACCATCTGGCCCGCCAATCACGAAGGTGCCGGTTGGGTTAACGTAAAACGCATCTTCTGGGCACATCCACCCTTGCGGCAAAACATTTTCAACGAAAGGACGCACCATTTCGCGAATATCCGATTGTGTCAGACCTTCGTCATGCTGGGTTGAAACAACAACCGAACTGGCGCCAACCGGTACACCATTTTCATAGCGCAACGACACTTGGCTTTTGCTATCTGGGCCAAAACCCTGCACCGCGCCACTGTGGCGGGCGGCGGCCATGTCTGCCAAAATTTGATGCGCATAGGCAATCGGCGCCGGCATGAGCTGCTCGGTCTCGCGGCAGGCATAGCCAAACATAATGCCTTGGTCGCCAGCCCCTTCATCTTTATTGCCGCCGTCAGCGTCAACCCCTTGTGCAATGTGCGCCGATTGCGCGTGCACGCGGACTTGAACTTCAGCATTTTTCCAGTGAAAGCCGTCTTGCTCATAGCCAATATCTTTCACCGCTGCCCGGGCAATGGCTTCCATTTCATCGGCCGACACCAAACCATCAGGCCGCACTTCGCCAGCCAAGACAATCAAATTTGTGGTGGTCAGTGTTTCCACCGCCACACGAGCGTCAGATTGACGGGCCAAAAAGGCGTCAAGAACACTATCGGAGATCCGGTCGCAGACCTTATCCGGATGCCCTTCGGACACAGATTCACTGGTAAAAATATATGATTGGTGCGGCATATCTCAGGCTCCAGAGTTAGTAAACTGAAAGTGTTTTCGCAGTTGCGGCGGTTTTGGTCAAGTTAGGACTTGTCTTCTCCGGCGACACGGGCAATGTCTTCAACCATGGCCAAGAGTTTGCGCCGCGTTACATCATCATCTATTTGCAAATAGGCCTGATTGAGCTGCACACCTTCGCCGCTTGAAATAAAATCAAGATAGGGCGCCATTGGGTTGTTTTCCTGCATGGTGCCATATTCGGTTCCCGATCCGGCACTTTTCAGCCCATCAAAGAAATAGCTCACGGGCACTCTGAGGGCATTGGCCAGCTCAAAAAGCCGGCTGGCTGAAATTCGGTTAATGCCCTTTTCATATTTTTGCACTTGCTGAAAGGTCAAAGCCAGCTCTTCGCCCAGAGCCTCTTGGCTCATTTGCAGCATCAACCGGCGCAAGCGCACGCGGGCGCCAATATAGGCATCAATCTCATGTTGTTTTTTCCTCGGCATTGGCATGTTCCTTTTTTTATTTTTATCAAGAACAAGTAAATTATGCGTTAGCGGGGCATATACCGCAATGGCTTTTATTCTGGCGTGTGCCAGCGCCATAAAACCATTATCACGCTCATCATCATCAACCAAAGGGTGAAAAACCCAGCATCACCAATTTGTGCATAGAGGCCAGATGGTAGCGGCGGCGGCAGGGTTACGCTCAACGTGCCGGCTTGGCCCAGAGGCAGCGCCGCCAATAGCCGCCCGCGCGCATCAAACGCGGCAGAGACGCCGGTATTGGCACTGCGCATCAGCGGCAGGCCTTGCTCAATGGCGCGCAGGCGCACATGCGCCAAATGCTGGCGCGGGCCGAGGCTTTCTCCGAACCAGCCATCATTGGTCAGATTAGCCAACCAAGCGGGGCGCTGATATTGTGCGGCCAGCAGCGGAAAAATCGCCTCATAACAAATCAACGGCGCCAACGACGGCAAGTCGTCTTGGCTGAAGCGGGCCGCCGCCGGCCCCGCCTGATAGCCGCCGCGTAATTGGGTCAATTGCCGCAAACCAATAGCTTCGAGCCAAGCCTGCATTGGCAAATATTCCCCGAACGGCACCAGATGGTGCTTGTCGCTTCGCTGCACAAGTTGGCCATTGCCGCGCCATAACATGGCTGAATTATAAAACTCTGTTTCACCGTCTTTGACTTGCCGGCGCAGGGCACCGGTCAAAAGATAGGTTGATTGCTTGGGCAGCTGGCGGCGCAAAGCATCGGCAAACCAATCGCCCTCGTCGATCAGCGCTGGAATGGCGGTTTCCGGCCAAATGATGATATGCGTTTGCGGCGCGGCGTCGAGACCGGCGCGGGTGATTTGGAAAATCTTATCAATATGCGCCTGGCGTTTGTCAGCCTGCCATTTTTCACCTTGATCGAGATTGGGCTGAACCAGTAAAACCTCAACGCCCTCGGCGGTTAGAACCGCATCTTTCTTGTTTAGAACCGTGGCCGAATAGGCAAAGCTAGCCACTACCAAAACCACGCTGGTGAGGAGCCCCCAATTTTGACGACTGACCAAAAGGGCGGCGCTGATCAGTGCCAGCAAGCCCAAACCATGCACGCCTATTATATTGACCGGTTGAGCCAGATATAACCAACTGCCCCAAGCCATGGATGGCAGGTTCCACGGCAGGCCGGTCAATAACACTGACCGGCAATATTCCACCAAGGCCCAGAGCAGCGCCAGCCAAAGCAGTGCCAGCACCCGGGATAGCTGAGCATTGAGGGCGCGAAAACTGAGACCAAACAAGGTAAAAGCGGCGCCAGAAAACAGCGCCAAACCAGCTGGCAGCAAAGTCACGGCAAAGGGCAGCAGCCAAAGAAACGCCTCAGCGTCGACCAAAAATGCCTCGCCGAGCCAATAAAGCCCCGTGAAGAACTGCCCAAAGCCAAACAGCCACCCAAGCATGAATAGCTGCTTGAGCGATTGACGGTGGACAAATGCCAGATAAAAAACCGTGGCGAAACTCAGATAGAAAACCGGTAAAAAATTAATCGGCGCATAGGCCAGCGGCAAGATACACCCCAGGCCCAAAGCCATGACATAAGGGTGCTGCAAGCTGAGCTGGCGCCAGCGAGACATTATTGCTCCGGCGCGGGGTGGCTTTTAATATCGACGATTTTAATCCGCCGTGGGTCGCCATCACGAATAACAAACTCAACCTCGCTACCATCTTCAAATTGATAGCTGATCATTTCGCCGCGTTCGGGCACGCGTCCGGCAATGGCGAAAACCAGACCGCCAAGCGTATCAATATCTTCAAAATCATTATCGTCGGAAAACGGCAGGGCCAATTTCTCTTCCAGCTCGGGCATGGTCAAGCGGGCTTGCGCGCGCCAATGGCCAGCGCTTTCTTGGCGCAATAAATTAGCGCCATCTTCATCATGCTCATCTTCAATATCGCCGACGATTTCTTCAATCAAATCTTCAATCGTCACCAAGCCATCTGTGCCGCCATATTCATCGATTACCAATGCCATATGGCTGCGCGTCGCTTGCATTTTCAGCAATAGGTCAAGCGCCGGCATAGAAGGGGGGACGAAAATCACTGGTCGAATGAGGCTGTGCACATCAATGTCATTAATATCAGCTTTTTCATGCATGGCTGACATTAAGTCTTTCACATGCAGCATGCCCAGCGGCTGATCCAATGTCTCGCGGTAAATCGGCATGCGCGAGTGACCGCAATCGGCAAATTGCGCCAGCACTTGGGGCTGCGGGCTGTCAATCTCAGTGGCCTCAATATCGGCGCGTGGCACCATGACATCTTCAATGCGCACGTCACGAAAGCCCAGCAAATTGCGCAACATATGCAGCTCTTCGCGGGAAAATCCATCTTCATCATCGGCCGCGCTATCGCCCAAAACATCTTCAATGCTCTCGCGCACACTGCCTTCGCTCGAGCCAAAAACCTGGCTCCACCAACGCGCCCAAAACGGGCTATTAGAAGGGGTTGACGAACTCATGAGGGGTCTCCCGGCGTCGAAGTAAGATAGGGGTTGGCAATGTCGCATTGGGCCAAAAGGCTGATTTCCAATTGTTCCATATGGCTGGCTTGCGCGTCGTCTTGATGGTCGTAACCAATCAAATGCAACAGGCCGTGGGTCAATAAATGCCGCGCATGATCAAGCAGGCTGAGCGCGCCCTCATCGGCTTCACGGGCGACGGTTTCATAGGCCATAATAATGTCGCCGAGCAAAATCGGGGGCGCCGGAAAATCATCACTAGTCGCCGGTTGGGTGAAATCCAAAGCCGGAAAAGACAGAACATTGGTCGGCTTATTTTTGTCGCGATAGCTTTGGTTCAATTGCTGCACGGCGGCGTCATTGTCGAGCACGAGGCTCAACTCGCAGGCTGGTAGCGCCAGCGCCTGCCAGACAAATTGCCCGTGCGCGTGCAAATCAGCAACCAAGGGCTGCCAGCGCGTGTCGACAACACTGGTGTCAATCGTCAGCTGATCAGTCGGACTGTCGGGCTCCGGTTCATCAACCAGCACTGTAGATTGTTGGTTATTATTTTTCATCATTTTCAACTTCTTGTGAGGTCTCTGCTGTGGGCTGCGGGGCCACTGGTTTGCGGCGCCGTTGGTTATGTGCCGGTAAAATTGTGTCTCGCTTATTATAGGCTTTCACGATGCGTGTCACCAAATCATGGCGTACCACATCTTCTTCGCCAAATTCGATAATTTCAACACCCTTCACTTTCGGCAAAATCTCAAGCGCGTCTTTAAGGCCAGATTTGGCGCCAAAGGGTAAATCAATCTGGCTTGGGTCGCCGGTAATGACCATGCGCGAATTTTCACCCATACGGGTTAAAAACATTTTCATTTGCATGGGCGTCGCGTTTTGCGACTCGTCAAGGATGACGAAAGAATTGCTCAATGTGCGGCCACGCATAAACGCCAATGGGGCAATTTCAATCTCGCCGGACTCCAAAGAGCGCACCACTTGCGGGCCTGGCAGCATGTCATAAAGCGCGTCATAAAGCGGCCGTAAATAGGGATCGACTTTATCGCGCATATCACCGGGCAAAAAGCCGAGGCTCTCGCCAGCTTCAACCGCTGGGCGTGACAAAATAATACGATCGACTTTGCCCTCGACCAACATGGCGGCGGCGGCAGCGACCGCTAAATAAGTCTTACCCGTACCGGCCGGGCCTGTGCCAACGACCAACTCGCGGTTCATCAACGCATTAATATAGGCCGCCTGCATCGGCGAGCGCGGCAGCACTTCGCGCCGGTGCGTGCGAATAGCCGTCATATCGCCTAGGCGTTTGACATTTGCCTTATCGCCAGAGGAACCGCCCGATTGACGTTTGGCTTTTGACGGCGTTTGGCTTTTGCTCATATTTTTTCCTACTGTTGGGGGTGGTGTCGCGACCAATGAATCAAGGCTGAGGCGCAAGGCCCCGTCTACATCGCCGCGCGTGACTTCGGCGCCGCGCTGCAAGTGATGGTAAAGAGTGTTCAACACTAATTCGGCGCGCCCGCAGGCCTGCGCCTCTCCGCTAACAAAAACCTGATTGCCGCGATTAACCAAAGACACATCCAAAGCCTCTTCGATACGCGTTAGATGTGCGCCAAAGGCGCCGTAAAGCTCTGGGAGCAAACGATTATTATCAAATTCGAGAACCAATTTGGCATCGGCATTGCTTCCGGCGGTCACCGTCTGATCAATGGGGCGGCTCAAGAGGCCACCTCGCTGTGTCCAAGTTTAGATATCATCATCATCTAGCTAAAATTATCGGTAAATTTGTTTCATTAGGCAAGCCTTAAAAGCCGCAAAGCGTCGCGCGGCGGCCTAATCGCCATCGCTCAAATGCCCGCTCAAACTATTATTATGGGCGGCGGTAATGGCGACCGGCAAAATGCGCCCGCGCACAGATTCCATAATTGCCTCATCCATAGTGACATGCACGGTTTGCAAATAGGGGCTGCGGCCCGACATTTGGCCGTTCTTCTTGCTCGGCTTGTCAAATAGCACGGGCAATATATTGCCTATCTGCGCGTCATTAAAGGCGCGTTGCTGACCATTCAGCAAAGCTTGTAAGCGGTGTAAGCGGGTGGTTTTAACCGCCTCATCAACTTGCGCCTCATCTTCCGCCGCTGGCGTGCCCGGGCGCGGCGAATATTTGAACGAATAGGCTTGGGCATAGGTGACATGCTCAATCAGCGCCATTGTGGCATCAAAATCAGCGTCAGTCTCGCCCGGGAAGCCGACAATAAAATCAGACGATAGGGCAATATCGGGGCGCACAGCGCGGAAGCGCGCGACCAGCTCAATATATTCAGCGGCGCTATGTTTGCGATTCATCGCGGTAAGAATATTGTCGGAGCCCGCCTGCACCGGCAGATGCAAATACGGCATCAGCTTGAGATTATTGCCATGCGCGGCAATTAAGGCGTCATCCATATCACGCGGATGGCTGGTGGTGAAACGCAGGCGCTCAATGCCAGTAATGGCGCCCAATTGCGCCAACAGTCCATCAAGCCGCAAGCCACTTTGGCGGTCTTGCCAAGCGTTGACATTTTGCCCCAAAAGCGTGACCTCGCACACGCCCTGGTCAACCAAAGCTTGCGTCTCAGCGATAATATCGGCGGTTGGCCGCGAGACTTCTTCGCCGCGCGTGTAAGGCACAACGCAAAATGTGCAGAATTTATCACAGCCCTCTTGCACCGTTACAAAAGCACTGGGGCTGCGGGTGATGGGGGCGCGGGTGACAGATTTCAGGGCGGTGAATTTTTCCGCTGCCGGAAACTCTGTCCGCACCAAACGTGATTTTTTGCCCTTGGCACGCAGCGCATGAACTTCGTCCAACATGTCTGGCAATTGCTGAAAGGTTTGCGGGCCAAACACCATATCAACGACCGGCGCGCGGGCGATAATCTCAGCCCCCTCGGCCTGCGCCACACAGCCAGCGACGGCGATAATCATGTCGTTTTTCTTTTTCTTTAATGGTCTGATGCGGCCAATATCGGAATAGACTTTTTGCACGGCTTTTTCGCGAATATGGCAGGTGTTCAAAATCACCATATCGGCGTCATCGGCGGTTTCGACTTGCTGGTAACCAGACAGCACTAAGGCCTCAGCCATGCGCTCGCTGTCATAGACATTCATCTGGCATCCATAAGTTTTGATGTAACACGTTTTCGTGTTGCCCGACTTTGACGCCGCCATTTGTTGTTTCTCCGTCATCTTGCTTGGCTTAGCGGTTTTCCGCATTGACGGCAAGGCGTCGGCATAAAATATCGTCAAGACCATTGCGCACCATTTGTTCGCTGGCCCGCGCCATGGACTTGCGATCAACCATATCAGCTGCAGCCAAGGGCGGGTGGAATATGATATCAACGGTCAGCGGTGGGGTGCCGAAAATTGACAGTAAATGCGGTAAAAACGCGACATCGCCGACCCATGCATAGGTCTGGCGCTGGCGACGCCCCATGGCGATATTGCACAAATCGCTAAACGCCATGCTCATTGGCTGCACTTGCACCGGCTCGGCTTGCCGCTCAACCGAGGCAAATAAAGAGGACTTAAAGGGTAAAATCCGCAAACCATCAGTGCTGGTGCCTTCGGGAAATAGCACCAATCGATCCTTGGCGGCCAAGCGGCGGGCCAATTGATTGCTGGTCGCCACAGTATGGCGGCCCGGCTGTCGATCGACAAAAACCGTGCGCTGCAATTGCGCCAAAAGCCCAAACAGCGGCCAGGTTTTGACTTCTTTTTTGGCGACAAACGACACCGGAGCGATTGAGCCAATTAAAACAATGTCGAACCACGACAAATGATTGCACACCAGCAGCGCGCCCTTGACCGGCTCAGCGCCCCATACGCGGACCCTTACGCCGAGCAGTTTCAACATCATGCGGTGATAAAAAATCGGAATGACATCGCGCAGTCGCGGCACAAAGACAAAAATAATCTGCAAGGGTATCAACGCCAAAGTGAAGGCGAAGAAAATGATAAAGCGGAGAAAAATTTTTACAAAACGCGCCATTATTTGCTAGTCGTCTTTGTCGAGCGGCACAGCATATAATTCAAGGCGGTGGTCGACCAGCCGATAGCCGAGCTTGCGCGCCACTTCGGTTTGCAAACGCTCAATCTCTTCATTGGTGAACTCAATCACCCGGCCTGACTGAATATCAATCAGATGGTCGTGGTGGTCTTCCGAGGCGGGCTCATAGCGCGAGCGGCCATCGCCGAAATCATGGCGTTCCAAAATGCCAGCCTCTTCAAACATCCGCACGGTGCGATAGACAGTGGCAATGGAAATCGCTTCATCTTGAGCTGAGGCGCGGCGATAAACCTCCTCAACATCTGGGTGGTCGTCCGCCGCCGATAGAACGCGGGCAATCACGCGCCGCTGCTCGGTCATTCGCATGCCAGCGGCAACCGCCGCCGCTTCAATATCTGATGGGTTCATTGTCATGCCTTAAACTATCACAGCTGATTTGATAAATCACGCTGCATCAGAACCGCGTCGACGTTTTCATAATAGGCCGGACGGCGACCGGTTTCGACAAATCCAAATCGGCGATAGAGCGCCAGAGCGGGCTGATTGTCAGCCGCCACTTCTAAGTGCCAATGCTGCACGCCACGCGCCCTCAGCCAATCAGTTGCGGCGGTGAGCAAGCGCATGGCCAAACCAGTACGGCGCGCCTCAGGCGCCACCGCCAATGTTAAAACTTCGGCCTCATCGGCGACATGCTGCAAGAGAATAAAGCCATGCAAACGATCTTTGCCGCCAGTGGCGTCTCCCTTGCCCTGCGCATTTGTATCAGTAGCGGCCAAAGCGACGCGCCATTGTGCCGCCAAAAGATTGGTAAAACTCTCGGCCGTCCATGGGCGGTCAAAACAGCGGTGATGCAACGCCGCCAGTGCCTCAGCATTTTCAAAGGGGAGAATCTCTGTCACCGGCTCACCCGTCATTAAGGCGACGCAATTGCTTATCGGGATTGGGCAAGCTGGCGTCGGGCGGGCGCAAATAAAGCGGCTCATGATGCGGGCTAATACTGGCCCATGTCTCGTCGCTCAAAGCCTCAGCCAAGCGCAGCACATTGGCGGCATGTGGATAGGCGGCAATATCTAAGGCGCTGAAACGCTGCCCATCAATGGCGCATAGGGCGCTGGCGCCAGTGCCGGCAACGCGAATGGCGGCGTCTGGCAACAGGCTTTCAAGAGCCGCCAAAGAACAAGCTTGCGGGGCGCTGAGAGGTTGGTTTTGGCCGTCAAAAACTTGCGTATAATAAGTGTCGCGGCGGGCGTCCACGGCGACAATCAGCTTTTGGTCTGAAGGCGCCGCCGCCGCTGCCATGGCGTGCAATGTGCCAATAGCGCATAGGGGTACTTTGAGGGCCAGCGCCAAACCGCGCATGGCCGACAGGCCAACCCGAACACCGGTAAAAGTGCCGGGCCCATGGGTGACGGCTAAACGTTGAAGCTGCGACATTGGTATCTGCGCCTGCTCACATAGGCGCTCAATCATCGGCATCAAAGCCTCAGCATGACCTCGCGTCATGACTTGTAAGTCGGAGATAATCTCCCCATTTTTGCGCAGGGCCACGGAACACGCCCCTTGCGTCGTATCGCAAGCCAGCAAAACTGGCTGGCCAGACGATTGATTAGACAATCTGACAGGCCTCGTCAAAGGCAAGGCGCGGCGAGCGAGCAAACACAGCCTCCATATTGCCATGGCCGATATTGCACAAGAAATTGCTTTTGAACCGGCCGTCGGGGAAAAATTCCTGATCGACGCCCTGTGCATCAAACCCTGACATTGGCCCAACATCAAGACCCAGAGCGCGGGCCGCCAACATCAAATAGGCACCCTGTAGCGAGCCATTGCGCATGGCGGTTTGCGCGGCGAATTCTTCGCTGCCGGTGAACCATTCGCGGGCCCCCGGGTCATGCGGAAATAACTGCGGAATCAAATCATAGAATTTGCTGTCATGGGCAATGATGACGCAAACCGGTGCGGCTTGGGTTTTTGGCTGATTGCTCGGCATCAAAAACGGCAATAGGCGTTGTTTACCGGCATCGCTGGTGACAAAGACAAACCGCGCTGGCGAACAATTGGCGCTGGTCGGCGCCATTTTCATCAAATCATAGAGGGCGGTGATTTGCTCTGGCGTCACCGCTTTGTCATGGAAATCATTATGCGAGCGGGCCTCGACAAAAAGCTGATTGAGGCTAGCTTGATCTAACGGAGATGACATATGGTTTCCTTACATGACGGCGCGCACTTCAGTGACTGAAGGCACAAAATGTTTAAGCAAATTTTCAATACCATGTTTCAGCGTCGCTGTGGCGCTGGGGCAGCCAGCGCAGGCGCCGCGCATATGTAAAGACACCACGCCATTGTCGAACCCATGGAAAACAATGTCGCCGCCGTCTTGGGCGACCGCCGGACGCACCCGGGTTTCAAGAATTTCTTTAATCGCCGCAATCACTTCCGCATCTTCGCCCGTGTCTTCACTGGCCGCTTGGGCGCTGGCCCCCGGGCGCATGATTGGCCGCTCAGCAACAAAATGCTCCATAATTGTGTTCAGCAATGATGGTTTCAAATGCTGCCATTCGCCGCCAGATTTGGTGACGGCAATAAAATCGCTGCCCAAAAATACGGCGCTGACATGCTCGGTTTCAAACAAAGCAGCGGCCAGCGGAGAGGCTTGCGCGGCATCGACATTTGGAAAATCAGCCGGTGGGGCAGTATCCATAACGGCGCGGCCCGGCAAAAATTTCAACGTGGCCGGATTTGGCGTGTCTTCGGTCTGAATAAACATTGCTATCTCCTCGCGTCACGACGCGGCGCGACATTGTTTGACGTGTCTCTTATATAGGTATGCCTTGGCTGAATTGCCAGCCCTATTAGGTCAGCGCGTCAATCTCATCATCGGTTAAATGGCCCGGGACAATGGTCACCGGAATACGAATAGCCGCCCTGCCGCTGCCGATCGACGAAACCAAAGGCCCAGGACCAGCTGGATCAGAACCGGCCGCCAGGACCAAGGTCGATATGCTGGGGTCTTGCTCAATGAGCTTGGCAATTTCTTCGCTAATATGGCCGTGGCGAACATGCGTCACCGGTTTTTCGCCGCCGAGCAATTCGACCAGCCCTGAACATTCGGTCAATATCCGCTCCGCCTCATCTTGCGCTTCTTCTTTCATCAGACTTTCAACGCCCAACCAATGTTCAAAGCCTGCCGCTTCAATGACCAGCAAAAGCGCTACTGACCCGCCAGTGCCATGGGCCCGACGGGCGGCAAAGCGCAAAGCCGCATGCGCTTCCGGCGTGCCGTCTACGACGACCAAAAATTTACGCTGTAAATGTTGATTTATATCCATGACACGCATGCTGCCATGTTTGCCATATGGCAAACAAGTGCCTAATTACCAAGAAAGCCAACGCGCTGGCGCACCTCGGCCATAATCGGTTCAGCAATCGCCCTTGCGCGGGCCGCGCCATCTGCCAAAATCGCGTCAATGGTCGCCGGATCATCGGTCAAACGTTTCATTTCAGCCCCAATTGGCGCAATTTTTTCAACCGCCACTTCGGCCAATTGCTCTTTCAAAACAGAGAATTGCGCGCCAGCAAATTGTCCGATAACAGCGCTCAATTGCTGGTCGGTCAGGGCCGCGAACAGGCCCAATAAATTGGCCGCCTCAGGCCGCCCCGGCAACTCATCGGCGGTTTCTGGCAAAGCGTCCGGATCGGTTTTGGCCTTGCGAATTTTGCGCGCAATATCATCGGCCTGATCGGTCATGGTGATGCGCGATAAATCTGATGGATCGGATTTCGACATTTTTTTGCTGCCGTCGCGCAAAGACATGACCCGCGTCGCTGGCCCCTGAATAATGGGCTCAGGCAGCGGAAAAAACTCTGGCGCGTTAAAATCATTATTGAATTTTTGCGCAATATCGCGGGCCAATTCCAAATGCTGTTTTTGGTCTTCACCGACTGGCACATGAGTGGCTTTATAAAGCAGAATATCGGCGGCCATCAGATTGGGATAAACATAGAGACCAACCGAGGCTTTTTCGCGGTCCTTGCCAGCTTTTTCCTTGAACTGGGTCATCCGATTGAGCCAGCCCATGCGGGCCACGCAATTCAGCACCCAAGCCAATTCGGCATGTTGCGATACTTGCGCTTGGTTGAACACAATATGGTTTTTGGGGTCGACGCCGGCGGCGATAAAGGCAGCGGCAACTTCGCGCGTGTTGGCGGCCAGCTCAACCGGATCTTGAAAAACCGTAATGGCGTGCATGTCGACCACGCAATAAAGACATTCATGGGTTTGTTGCAGGCCGACGAAATTGCGAATGGCGCCAAGATAATTGCCCAAATGCAAATTGCCTGTCGGTTGCACACCCGATAAAACGCGGGCCTTTACCTGTGTCATCTCATACTCCTCTTGCCGCTTTCTTATGACCAATTATCAGCGCCTGCGCAAGCGGTGCAGCTGGTGTTTATTTATGCCGCCAAGCAGCCATGCCGCGACGCCGAAAACCATACCGCCGCCAACCACCATGACCGCCACCCACAAACCCAAGCCCAAGCCGCTGCTTGGTGGCGCCATCGCCTGACCGGCCCAGATGAGGGCGGCCACCATTAAAGCGGTTGCCGCCAATTGCGCTGTCGCCATGCGAGCAACGTCAAAGTCGATGGTCCAAATTGACCGCCGTGCCATGCGCAACAGCATTAACAACAAGGTCACCCAGCCGGCGAGGCTGGTGGCATAAGCAATGGCGACGTGACCATAAATCGGAAACAGCGTCAAAGAGACAGCAATGTTAAAGGCCACGCCAATGGCCCCATCGACCAGCGGCGCGCGCGTGTCTTGACGGGCGAAAAATGACGGCTGCAATGCTTTGACCAAAACAAAGGCTGGCAGGCCAAGGCAAAAGGCTTGTGCAGCGCGGGCTGTGGCGAGCGTATCGGCCGCCGTGAAAGCGCCGCGCTCGAATAAAATACTGACAATCGGCGCCGCCAAAACCCAAAGACCGGCCGCCGCCGGAAGGGTCAGGCCCATGGCCGCCAAGACCGCTAAATTCTGGCTATCGCGCGCGCCCTTATCGTCGCCCGCAGCCAATCGCCGCGACAAATCTGGCAACAAAGCCACCGATAGGGCAACGCCAACCACCCCCATTGGCAATTGATACAGGCGGTCGGCATAATACAGCCAAGCGACAGCGCCGATTTGCGCCGTGGCAATCGAGGTGCCAACCAAAAGGTTGATTTGCCCAATACCGGCCGCCAACATGCCGGGCACGGCCAGCGCAAATACCGCTTTCACATCAGCCGTCCAGCGCGGCCATGCCAAGCGAAACCCCAAACCGGCGCGCCACACAGCAATAACGACAAAAGCCAATTGCGCGAAACCAGAAACCACCACGCCCCAAATGATATAGTCAATTGCCAGACCCTGAAAAACCACCGCCATGGCCATCGCCAAAATCAACAAAATATTCAGCAATAGGGGAGCAAAGGCGGCAGCGAAAAACCGTCCGGTGGCGTTTAACATGGCGGCAAATAAAGCCATCAGCGACATGAAAATCAAATAGGGAAAACTGATCCGCGCATAATAAACCGCAAGGTCAAATTTTTCTGGCGCGCCGACCATGCCTTGGGCAATCGCCATCACCAGACCGGGCATGAAAATTTGCGCCAATAGGGTGAAAACAACCACCGCCGTCAATAAAACCGAACACACACGGGCGGCAAATTGAATGGCGGCTGGGGTGCCGTTGGTTTCTATTTGCTGCGAAAATAACGGCACAAAGGCGGCGCTAAAAGCCCCCTCGGCAAATAGCCGGCGAAACAAATTCGGCAGCCGGAAAGCAATGACGAAAATCTCGCTAAATGGCCCAGCGCCCAAAAGAGCGGCAAGAAAAATATCCCGCCCAAAGCCGGTAATGCGGCTGGCCATGGTCGATAGGCCGACAATTAAAGCGGTGGACAGCAATCGCGACCGTGGCGCTGGCTTGTCTGATGCGCTCATCGCCTAACCTGCTTTTCTCACCGCCGCCGACGACGGGCGTCGTGGCTTGGCAGATTTCACCGGATCGCTAATGGTGAGTAAGAGCGCTTCAGTGACCGCCTCGCGCTTGGCCTTGCTGGCAATTTTGCCGCCGGTCAAATCATGGGCATAAAACGCATCCACCGCGCGCTCGCCAAAAGTGGCAATACGAGCGGCTGACACTGAAACGTTTTTTTCAACAAAAGTGCGGGCCAACGCATATAAAAGGCCGGGCCGGTCGAGGCCGCTGACTTCTATCACGGTAGCGTCGTCTGACAGGTCATTGCGCAAATCGACCTCTGGCGCCAAATCAAAGGCTTCAATTTGTTTATTGCGGCGGCCCTGCGGCAAATGCTCTGGCGGTGCAATGGAGCCATTCATCACCCCCAGCAGGGTGTTTTTGAAGCGCTCGACCTGCGCGGCTTCGAGTGGCCCTGACCGGTCGGGTCTTTTGACATGCAGCGCATCTATCGCCAAACCATCTTGGGTGGTTGAAATGCGCGCGTCGAGAATGCTCAGCTCGGCCACCGCACAGGCGCCGGTGATGCGCGCAAACAAGCCGGGGTGGTCTTGCGCAATAAAGGTGACTTCCGAACAATCGCGCATCGGATCGGGCGAAACATCAAGCATGAAAGATTGGTCGCCCACTTCTTCAATCATGGCGGCATGGCGCAATTGTGACTCAACCGAAAAGCCCACCCAATAGGCTGGCAAATGGCGCGCCACATAGGCGTCATATTTTTGTGCCGACCAACCGCCGGCATGCGCCATGACAAAAGCCTGTTTGGCGGCATCGGCGCGTTCAGCCAATTGCGCGCCATAGCCCATGCCATTGAGAGTCGCCTTGGCGCCGTCATAAAGCTCGCGCAACAGCTGCGCCTTCCAGCCGTTAAACACGCCAGGGCCAACGGCTTTAATGTCGACCTCGGTCAGAATAAACAAATGTTCCAAACGCTCCGTCGTACCGACGCTGGCAGTGAAATCTTCGATTGTCCGCGGGTCGGATAAATCGCGTCTTTGGGCCACATCACTCATCACCAAATGTTCGCGCACCAGCCATTCGGTGAGCCGCGTTTCAGCTTTGCTGAAACCCAATCGTGGGCCCAATGTGCGGGCAATACGAGCGCCCGCAACCGAATGGTCCTCTGGTCGCCCCTTGGCGATATCGTGCAACAGCGTCGCCAAATATAAAACCCGCCGGTTGACTTTGCCGGTTTTCATCAGCTCATAGGCCAGTGGATGAGCTTCAGCTTGGGCGCCGCTTTCAATCTCGCGCAGCAGACCAATGGCCCGCAGCAAATGCTCATCAGCCGTATAATGGTGATACATATTAAACTGCATAAGCGCCACGATACGGCCGAAGTCTGGTATGAAACGCCCCAAAACGCCAGCCTCATTCATCCGCCGCAGCGTCCGCTCTGGGTTTTTGCGCGAGGTAAGAATTTCCAAAAACAAAACATTGGCCTGCTCATTGGCGCGCAGGTCTTTATTGACGAATTTCACCGCCCGGGTAATGGCGCGCATGGTGTCGGGGTGAATATTGAGGTTAAATTTATCGGCCAAATGGAAAACCCGAATAAGGTTCACCGGATCTTTTTCAAAACAATCTTCATCGGTCATGGTCAGGCGGCCACCACCAAACAGAAAGCCATCGACTTTTTTATTGCGTCGGAAAATTGCTGGTAGGCGCACGCGGCTTGGCGGTTTTTTCTGCTGCTCTTCGAGAGAGGCGCAGAAAATAGCCGTCAAATCGCCAATGTTTTTGGCCACTAAAAAATACCGGCGCATGAATTTTTCCACCGACTTCATGCCCGCGCTATCATCGGCTTCAAAATGGGCCGATAATGGTTTTTGAACATCAAAGCTCAAACGCTCTTCGGCACGGCCAGTCATGAAATGCAAATGGCAGCGCACCTCCCAAAGGAAATGATCGCAGCGACGGAACAGCCGCAATTCGGCTGGCGTCAACACGTCTAAGGCGACCAATTCATTGAGCTCGTCAATTTGATAACTATAGCGCGCAATCCAAAACAAAGTGTTCAAATCGCGCAAACCACCTTTACTCTCTTTCAAATTCGGCTCGACCAAATAGCGCGATTGGCCCGCCCGCAAATGCCGCGCGTCGCGCTCGGCCAGTTTGGCGGTGACAAATTCTGGGGCGCTATTGGCGACAATTTTTTCAGAAAACTTTTCTTTAAACTCAAGGTAAAGCGCAGCTGAGCCCCAGAGGAAACGCTTTTCCAACATTGCCGTGCGAATGGTGAAATCCTGCTCGGCTTGAATTAAGCAATCGGCGATTGTGCGCGTTGCATGACCAACTTTCAGCCCCAAATCCCACAGCATATAGAGCATAAGCTCGACAAAACTCTCAGAGGCGGCGTTGCGCTTATAGGGCAGCAGAAACAGTAAATCGATATCTGAACTGGGCGCCAAACGGCCACGGCCGTAGCCACCGACGGCGAGAACAGTGACCTTTTCAGCCTCGGTCGGGTTCGACAAATAAAGCACATCAGTTTCAATATAGGCGGCCAAGGCACGCAATAAATCATCTTGCAGGGCTGACAAATATTCGGCGCATTGCGCGCCCTTGAGGGTTTTATTTTCGAGCCCTTGGCGGGCTTCGGCGCGACCTTGGGCGAGGAATTTTTTCAGCGCCTCCAGCACCGCCAATCGCTTTTGATTGTCATCGCCATCAACTTGCGCAGCGGCGGCGCGCAGGCACGCCAATAAATCTCTCTCGCGCCGTGTGGCGGATCGCGACGATAGCTTTTTTTCAAGCACGGCATGAGTGGATTTGGCGGTGGGTTTGGCGGCGGCCATAAATTAACTCCAAAGCAAGGATGTTGCGACTTATCTATATCACAAACAAAGGCGAAATTGCGACACAGCTAAACAAGATCTTTCAGCCGGTATAGCCAGTCCAACGCCTCACGCGGACTGAGCCTATCGGGCTCAACTGTCGCCAAGGCCTCGCGCAAATGATCGCTGTCTGGCGCGGTGATGGCTTGTGCCGCAAATAACGGCAGGCCGTCCAAAGCTGGCACCATATCATGGGCCGCGCGGCTTTCTTCCAGAACCGCCAGAACCGCGCGGGCGCGCTCAATCACCGCATCGGGCAGACCGGCCAATTGCGCCACATGAATGCCGTAAGAGCGGTCAGCGGCGCCGCGCCCGACCTCGTGCAAAAACACCAATTGGCCGTCGTGCTCGCGCACCATCATTGAAGCATTGGACAGCCCATCAAGGCGCTCGGCCAGACCGGTTAGCTCATGATAATGAGTGGCGAAAAGCGTGCGGCAGCCTGACCCGTCGTGCAAAAACTCCACCGCCGCCCAAGCAATTGACAGGCCGTCAAAGGTCGCTGTGCCACGGCCGATTTCATCCAGAATAACCAGCGCGCGCGGGCCAGCTTGGTTCAAAATCGCCGCCGTCTCGACCATTTCAACCATGAATGTTGACCGCCCACGGGCCAAGTCATCGGCCGCACCGACGCGGCTAAACACCCGATCCACCAAACCAATATGAGCCTTTTGCGCCGGCACAAAACTGCCGATTTGCGCCAAAATCGTAATCAGCGCATTCTGCCGCAAATAGGTTGATTTACCCGCCATATTGGGGCCGGTTAATAAGGTCAGCCGCGGCGCCGTTTTGGCGGTAGCATCAAGGCTGCAATCATTGGCGATAAAGCGCCCGCTATGGTCGCTGAGCAGCGCCGCTTCCACCACCGGATGGCGCCCGCCCGTCACCTCAAAAACCAGACTATCGTCTACCAGCGGAGCCACCCAATTTCGTTCAATCGCCAATTCAGCCAAACCAGCGGTGACATCAAGCGCCGCCAGCGCTGCCGCGCAATCGCTGATAGCATTGCTGGCCGCCGAGATTTGCTGGCACAGAGCGGCGAAAATTTCCAATTCCAAGGCCAAAGCGGTTTCACCAGCGCGGCTGATTTCGCCAGCCAGTTCTGACAATTCAGCGGTGGAAAACCTTACGGCGCCGGCCAGCGTCTGGCGGTGAATGAAACGCTCTTGATGCGGCGGTGACATCAACGTGTCGCCATGCTGGGCCGGCACATCAATGTGATAGCCAAGCACACCATTATATTTAATTTTCAGCGCTTTGACGCCCGTCTCATCGGCATATTTTTGTTGCAAACCGGCAATCACCCGTCGGCTTTCGTCGCGCATTTGCCGCGCTTGATCAAGGCCGGCATGATAGCCCTCGCAAACAAAGCCGCCATCGCGCACCAGCATCGCCGGTTGCTCAACCAGGGCCGCTTGCAGGGTTTCGATTAAATGGTCAATGGCCGACACATCATGCGCCAATTGCACCATATATTGGGCCAGCTCGGCCGGTATGTCGTCAAAGCTGAGCAGCAGCCCATGCAGGCGACGCGCCGCTTCTAAGCCGCGCCCAATGGCCTGCATGTCGCGCGGGCCGCCGCGCTGCATGGCCAAGCGCGACAGCGCCCGCACCATATCGGGGGCGGCTTTCAAACTGGCGCGCAGATCATGGCGCAGATTGGACTGGGCGGTAAAAAATGCCACCGAGGCCAGACGCTGGGCAATGGCCGCCACATCGGTCAACGGGGCCGATAATCTTTGCCCCAAAAGCCGTCCGCCAGCCGCCGTCACCGTCAGATCAATGGTGTGCATTAAACTGCCCTTAGCCTCGCCAGCCAGCGTGCGGGTTAATTCCAAATTGGCCCGCGTCGCCGCATCAATGCCCATATAGGCGCTAGTGTTTTCAAGCAGCGGCGGCGATAGGCGTGGCATGTTTTCGAGCTGAGTGCGTTGCATATAGGCCAGCAAAATGCCGCAAGCGAGAAGTTCAGCCCGCCCCAAATCACCAAAGCCGTCGGCGCTTTGCACCTGATAATAATCGCGCAATAGCTGGCTAGCGGCCTGCGAGGACATATCTTCGACCGGCGCTATCACCGCCGCATTCTGCATGGATAATGTCTCGTGAAGATGCGCCGCCATGTGGCTGGGTTGCAAAATTTCTCGCGGCGCCAAACGCGCCATCAGGGCCGCAAGCCCAGCCGCATGGGTGGCGGTGACGCCAAATTCACCGGTCGACATATCGAGCCAGGCAGCGGCCATTTCTTCGCCAACCATAGCGGCGGTGGCCAAGTAATTATGTTCGCGGGCATCAAGCAGCGCCTCCTCACTAAGCGTGCCAGGTGTCACCAAACGCACCACTTCGCGGCGCACGACAGATTTTGAGCCGCGCTTTTTGGCTTCTGCGGGGTCTTCGGTCTGCTCACAAATGGCGACGCGAAAGCCTTTGCGAATGAGCTTTTCTAAATAGCCCTCAGAGGCGTGATATGGCACGCCGCACATGGGGATGTTGTCGCCCAAATGCTTGCCGCGATGGGTCAGGGTAATGTCGAGGGCGGCCGCGGCGGCGACCGCGTCATCAAAAAATAATTCGTAAAAATCGCCCATGCGATAAAACAAAAGGGCATCGGGATAATGCGCTTTTATTTCCAAAAACTGCGCCATCATTGGCGTTGGTTTTGGCACGTCTTGCGCATTGGGTGGGGCGGTGTTTGATGACTGCATGGCGCCATTGTAGCAGAGCACGGGATGGAAAGAAGCCTTAAGACGCGCGAAATAACAAAAAGGTGTTGAATTTTCTTACGTTTTTGGCTTCGCTTGTTCTTGTTTTCCAGCCGTGAAAGCCCTACAACATGAGACCAATCTGGGCGCGCGCCCGAAATTATAAGTAGGCCTGTCGATTTGACCGGCCTGTGAACCAAAACCGGCCTTCGGGCCACGAGGTAAGTCTATGAGCGATAAAGAAAAAAGCTTCACCGATCAGGAAGCCCTGCGATTCCATACGCGCGGAAAGCCCGGCAAGTTGGAAATTACCCCAACCAAGCCAATGGCCACCCAGCGCGACCTTTCGCTTGCTTATTCGCCGGGCGTTGCGGTGCCAGTGAAAGTCATCGCCGAAAATCCTGACGCCTCATATGATTATACCTCGCGCGGCAATATGGTTGCGGTTATCTCCAATGGCACGGCTATTCTGGGGCTCGGCAATTTGGGTGCCTTGGCCTCTAAGCCGGTTATGGAGGGCAAGGCGGTATTGTTCAAACGCTTCGCCGATGTCGATTCAATCGACCTTGAGATTGATACGGAAGACCCGACTGAATTCATCAATGCGGTTAAATATTTGGGCCCGTCTTTTGGCGGCATTAATCTGGAAGATATTAAAGCGCCAGATTGCTTCATCATTGAGCAGCAATTGCGCGAGATGATGGATATTCCGGTTTTCCATGATGACCAACACGGCACAGCAATTATTTGCGCCGCTGGCCTGATCAATGCGCTGCACCTCACTGGCCGCGACATCAAAGATGTTAAAATTGCCGTCAATGGCGCCGGCTCGGCCGGTATTGCGTGTCTTGAGCTGATTAAAGCCATGGGGCTGCCATCTGAAAACGCTATTTTATGCGACACCAAAGGTGTCATTTATCAGGGCCGCAAAGACGGCATGAACCAATGGAAGTCGGCCCATGCCGTCAAAACCACGGCCCGCACTTTGGCCGATGCAATGAAGGGCGCAGACGTATTTTTGGGTCTGTCGGTTAAGGGCGCGGTCGATGCCGATATGATTGCCAGCATGGCCGACAATCCAATTATTTTCGCCATGGCCAATCCAGACCCGGAAATCACGCCCGAAGAAGTGGCGGCCATTCGCGATGATGCGATTATGGCGACCGGCCGGTCGGATTATCCCAATCAGGTGAATAATGTTTTGGGCTTTCCATATATTTTCCGCGGCGCCCTCGATGTGCGCGCCCGCACCATTAATGATGAAATGAAAATTGCCTGCGCCGAAGCGCTCGCCATGCTGGCGCGTGAAGATGTGCCCGATGAAGTGGCCGCCGCCTATCAGGGCGAACGCCCACGGTTTGGCCCACGCTATATTATTCCAGTGCCGTTTGACCCGCGTTTGATTTGCGATATTCCGGCTGCCGTCGCCCGCGCTGCTATGGATAGCGGCGTTGCACGGGCGCCGATTGTGGATATGGAAGCCTATCACCAGCGGCTGAAAGCGCGCCTCGACCCAACCGCCAGCTCGCTGCAAATCATCATGAATAAGTCGAAACAAAACGGCAAACGGATGATTTTTGCCGAAGGCGAGCAAGAGCAAGTTATTCGCGCCGCTATTGCCTATAAAGACTTGGGGCTGGGCGAGCCAATTCTCATTGGCACAGAAGATATTGTCCGCGCCAATATGATTGAGCTGGGGCTGGAAGAGCGCACCGATATTGAAATCCGCGACACGCGCACCTCACCGCAGATTCAGGAATATTCGAACTTTTTGTTTGAGAAACTGCAGCGGCGGGGACGCTTGCACCGCGATTGCGAACGCCTGGTCAGCAATGATCGTAATATTTTTGGCGCTTGTGCGATTGAACGCGGCGATGCTGACGCCATGGTCACCGGTGTCACGCGTAGCTATTCCATCACCCTCGAAGAAGTCTCGCAGGTCATCAATCCGCTGCCCAATCATCGGGTCATGGGGCTTTCCATGCTGGTGGTACGCGGGCGCACGGTTTTGGTTGCCGACACCAATGTTATCGACATGCCAAGCGCCGAGGAATTAGCTGATATTGCTTGTCAAAGTGCGGCTGCTGCGCGGGCGCTGGGCCATGAGCCGCGAGTCGCCATGCTGGCCTATTCGACTTTTGGTCATCCTGAGGGTGACCGCTCTGTGTTTGTCCGCGAGGCGGTTAAAATTCTTGACGCGCGCGGTGTCGATTTTGAGTATGAAGGCGAAATGGCGGCCGATGTGGCGCTCAATCGCGAGGCCATGAAGCGCTATCCGTTCTGTCGTCTGACGGAACCCGCCAATATTCTTATCATGCCAGCCATTCACTCGGCCTCAATCTCAACCAAAATGTTGGAAGAGTTGGGCGGCGCGACACTGATTGGCCCGATTCTCATCGGCCTTGAAAAGCCCGTGCAGATTGCCCGTATCGGCGCCACCGCCACGGAAGTGTTAAACATGGCCGCCATTGCCGCCTATGGGCTAGAAAAAATCTAGTCAAGCGCTGGCCTGAACGCTGGCCAGACGGCGCCATACTGTGGCTGTGGCAATATCGCTTTCACCGGGGCCATCGCGTCCGGCCAAATCCGCCAGGGTGAGGGCGACGCGCAAAATTCGATTAAACCCGCGCGCCGTCATATGACGATCGTCGATTAAATGGTCGAGAATTTTCTGCCCCGCCGCATCGGGCTTGGACAAGGCGCGCAATCGGTCGCCGTCGAGTTGTGCATTGAGGCAATGCTGCCGCTCGATTTGCCTTTGCCGGGCATCGAGCACGCGCGCGGCAATCGGCGCACTGGCCTCACCGGCTTCACTGGTAAGCATTTTATCAAGCCGTACCGGCGGCACATCAATGCGAATGTCAAAGCGATCGAGCAGCGGCCCCGACAGGCGCGACAAATATTCCTTCCGACAGATTGGCAGCCGATGGCAGGCCAGCTCGGTGTCATCAGCATGGCCACAGCGGCACGGGTTCATGGCGGCGACCAATTGAAAGCGCGCCTGATAATGCACATGCGCCTCAGCCCGCGCCCCTTCTACGCGACCGGTTTCAATCGGCTGGCGCAACGCATCTAAGGCTTGACGCGAAAACTCTGGCAATTCATCAAGAAACAACACGCCGCAATGCGCCAGCGAAATTTCGCCCGGCTTGGCATTGCGACCACCGCCAATCAAAGCGGCCATGCTGGCCGAGTGATGCGGTGCCCGAAAGGGTCGTTGATGCGCCATGCGCACGCCACCGCGTCGGCTCGACAGGCTTTCAATAATGCTAATCTCAAGCCGCTCTTCCGCCGTCAGTTCGGGCAATAGGCTGGGCAGGCGCGCTGCCAACATTGACTTGCCAGCGCCCGGCGGGCCGTTCATTAAAAAATTATGGCCCCCGGCCGCTGTCACCTCCAAGGCCAAACGCGATTGATGCTGCCCGCGAATATCGGCCATGTCAGGATAATCGGGTTGGCTTTGCGGTTGCTCGGTTCGCGGCGGCGGCAAAATTTGTGTGCCGCGCAAATGATTGACCGCTTGTAGAATATGCGGCGCTGCCACTATGCCCGGTTGCCCTGGCTGGCACAGGCCCGACCACGCCGCCTCACCACCACAGGCGGCCGGACAAACCAACCCCATTTGTTTTTGCAAGGCCGCCATCGCCGCCGGCAAGGCGCCGGGCACGCCAATACAGGCACCATCAAGCCCGAGCTCGCCCATGACCACAAAGCCATCAATCTCAGATTGCGCCAGTCCATCCATGGCGACAATCAGACCAAGAGCAATCGGCAAATCATAATGACTACCCTCTTTCGGCATATCAGCCGGCGATAAATTAATGGTGATACGGTCATAGGGCAGGGCGAGGCCGATAGCGGCCAGCGCCGCCCGCACGCGCTCTCGGCTTTCGGCAACAGATTTATCGGGCAGACCGACAACATTAAAGGCGTTTTGTCCCGGCGCCAAATGCACTTGCACATCGACTGGCAAAGCATCGACACCGCTGAAGGCGATTGTTTGAATATGGGCAACCATCGTGTTGTTATTCTTGTTCTCGGTTTTGGTCTTGGTTCTAGCTTGGCGCGAAACTGCCGCGCCTGCAACCAAAACTAGCGGCGCGCTTCAATCGCGTCCCAAATCATCACCGCAATATCCGGCCCGCCAAATTGTTTAATCTCGCGAATACAGGTCGGCGAGGTGACGTTAATCTCGGTCAAATGCTCGCCAATAATATCAATGCCAGCAAAGACAATGCCCAACTCACGCAAGCGCGGGCCAATGGTGGCGGCGATTTCAAGGTCGCGATCGGTCAGGCCAATGGCCTCAGGGGTGCCGCCAACATGCACATTGGCGCGCGCATCACCGGCAGCCGGCACACGGTTTAAGGCACCAACAGCCTCGCCCTCGACCAAAATCACCCGCTTATCGCCAGCCCGCACATCGGGCAAATATTGCTGTGCAATCACCGGCTCACGGCTGCTGGCCAGAAACATATCAATCAGCGAGCCAAAGTTTTCATCTTCCGCGCGCACCCTAAAAATTCCGGCGCCACCATTACCAAACACTGGCTTCAAAATCACATCGCCAAACTCGGCGCGGAACCCATTAAGGGCGGCGCGGTCGCGGGTCATCAGGGTTGGCGGCAACAGGCCTGCGAATTCCACCGGAAAGATTTTTTCCGGCGCATTGCGCACAGAGGCCGGATCATTGACCACCAGCGTGTGCGGGTGAACGCGCTCAAGAAAATGCGTTGCGGAAATATAATTCATGTCAAAAGGCGGGTCTTGGCGCATTAAAATGACGTCAACGTCGCGCAAATTGGTCATCACGGCGTCGCCCAATTGATAATGCGCACCCACCACATCGGCCACTTGCAACGGCTGAATGGCGGCGCTGACCTGGCCATCGCGCATGGCCAGCCGGTCGGGCTCATAATAGAATAAGTCATGGCCGCGTCTTTGCGCTTCCAGCGCCAAAGCAAAACTCGTGTCGCCACGAATATCAATGCCACCAATCGGATCCATTTGTAGGGCAACGCGCAAAACCATAAAGCGTCCTTTCGACTCTCACTGGCGACACTTTCCCCGATATTGCTTAATTGCTCAAGTGCTGAGATGGCGAAATATTAAAATCGCCACACTGCTTTTTTATGCCGCGGCCAAGCCCAGCGCCGAAGGCCGATAAAATCAAACCGCCAGGGCAAGCTTTGTAGCTCACGGTGTTGCCCAACAAACGCATTGGCCGCGGCCTCAATACGGCGCCATTGCATTGGCGTTACCGCGTCTAGATCTGCGACCATGCCGGTTCTTTGTTTGACTTCGACAAACACCAGCAGCCGCGCCCGCCGGGCGATAATGTCAATCTCGCCGCTATGGTGACGAAAATTACGGGCCAAAATGCGATAGCCTTTGAGGGTTAAAAATAGTGCCGCCAGCGTCTCTGACCGGCGCCCAGTTTTTTCTCGATGGCGGCGTTGCTTGTTATTTTTTGCGCCCATTATTTGATGCCTGATTATTTTTCGCTGAGCTGCAAAGCCCGTTCATAAACTTGTTTTCGTTTCAGCCCAGTTTCGGCACAGACATGCTGCACCGCATCGCGCAGGCTCATTTTTCCAAGGGCAAGCCTCAAGGCGGCGTCAATTTGCTCGGCGCGGTCGGGGCCATCCGCCTGTGGCGCGGCTGGGCCAATGAGAAAGACAATCTCACCGCGGGGTGGTTGCGTCTCAAATTGCACCGCCAAGCTGGCCGCGTCACCGGTGATGATTTGTTCGAATTTTTTGGTAATTTCGCGGGCCACCACAATATCGCGTGGGCCCAATATGGTGGCCACATCGGCCAAGGTTTTGGCCAAACGTTTGGCGCTTTCGAAAAACACTAATGTGCCGAGTTGCTCGGCTAATTTTTGCAAAGCCTTTTGTCGCGCCGCTTGTTTCGGGGGTAGGAAGCCATAAAAACTAAAGTGATCTGTCGGCAGGCCAGCAATACTCAAAGCGGCAATCGGCGCCGAGGGGCCGGGAATCGCGAACACCTCATGACCAGCCTCGCGGGCGGCGCGCACCAAGGGCATGCCGGGGTCTGAAATCAGCGGCGTGCCGGCATCGCTAATCAGGGCTATGGCTTGTCCCTCGTCCAATTGTCGCAAAATCTTCGGGCGCATTTCCTGCGCATTATGCTCATGATAGGCGCGCCGCGATGTGGTTATATTGTGCAATGTCATCAACTTGCCGCTGGTCCGCGTGTCTTCGCAATATATCACCGCAACGCTCGATAAAATATCAAGCGCCCGTAAAGTAATGTCGCGCGCATTACCCAAAGGGGTGGCGACAATATAAAGACCGGCGGGCAAGCCCTGCGTTTGAATATCTGCTTTGCGCATAGCCATAGAAAACGGCTGTTTCGCCATTTAGGCAAGCCCAAAGGCACATTTCAGCCTTATTTTTCTGGCAGGTTTACTTATCCTCAAGGGGGGGATAATTTGGCGTCGAACAGGAGTCTGACGTGACCTTGCAATTGCCCAATATTTTACGCGCGCTGGCGCTTCTAACACCGCTGGTTTTATTGTCATGTGGCGCCCCCATTGCGCCGCAAAATCAAACGGAGCGGCCGCCATTGTCTAGCCCCAGCGCGCCGCGAGTTTATGTCGAGCCAATGACCATCGACTTTAGCCAATTCCCAGACCCGCCTGCACGCCCTCTGGGGGCGGTGGCTATAAGCTTGCTATTGCCAATGAGCGACAGCCGAGAAAATATTCGAGTGCTGGCTATGGATTTGTTTAATGCCGCGCAACTGGCGGTGTTTGACGCCGGACAAAGCAAAATTGTTTTGCGCCTACATGACACGCAAGGCACGCCGGAAGGCGCCGCCTATGCCGCCAAGGCAGCGATTGCCGCGCAGGCCGATATTTTGATTGGCCCGCTTTTTTCCTCTTCGGCAGAAGCCGTGGCGCCAGTTTTGGCCGGTCGCAATGTGCCAGCCTTAGCGTTTTCTAATGACCGCTCGGTGCGGGCCGATAATATTTGGCTGCTCGGATTTATGCCGGAACAAAATATCGACCGAGTGGTCGTCGAAACGATTTCGCAAGGGCTGGTGCGTTTCGGCGTTTTAGTGCCTGAGGGGGCCTATGGCGATTTACTGCTACAACAAGTCAGCCAGCGTATTGAGCGCTTTGGCGGCGAATTGGTGCAAGCGGAAACCTACCCAGAAGACGCCAAAGGCATGTTTGATCCGGTGCGGCGGCTGGCGCAATTTGACCGCCGCAAACAAGCCCATAGCGATGAGTTGGCGCGGCTAACGGCGGCGGCGCGGCGGCTGGCCCCAGCCGATACGCCGGAAGATAAATTGTTTTCCGCCCTGCGTACCATTGCCCCGGAGCTGGTGTCGGCCTATGAGGGGCTGAAGCGCTCTGAGACTTTGGGCGAAATTCCCTATGATGTGGTGTTTGTGCCCGAGGGCGGCCTAGCGTTGCGCAAATTAGCGCCGCTTTTGCCCTATTTCGACATTGATCCGAAATTGGTGAAATTTATCGGCACTGGTCTTTGGGATGACCCGAGCCTGTCGCAAGAGCCACCGCTGCATGGCGGTTGGTATGCCGCGCCCGATCGTAAATTATGGGACGGCTATCAAAAGCGCTACGAACAATTATTCGCCCGTCCGGCACCGCGGCTGACCAGTATTGCCTATGATAGCGTCAGCCTTGCCATCCGGCTGGCGACAATTAATCTGCAACAACCCTTTACCTATGACTTATTGACCGACCCGAACGGCTTTGCCGGTCTTGATGGGATTTTGCGGCTCACCGCTGATGGCCTAAACGACCGTGGCTTGGCGGTGCAAGAAATCACCGCCAATGCGCCGCGTATCGTCAGTCCGGCGCCGCGCAGTTTCGTTGAACATGACCGACGTATGCGCGCCGCTTTGGCTTTGGCCGAAAGCTTGCAAGGAAACGCCGCCGCGCCCTTGGCCAATTTAGGACGGCAATAATTCAGCGATAAGATGGTCAAGCACCAGTCGCCCTTGCGGGCTGGCAATCAAATGGCTGTCGCTGGGCAGTAAAATACCGGCTTGTTGCAGCGCCAGATGCTTGTCGGCTGGCAATTGAATGCCGCCCATGGCGATGTCGGATAGGGCGACACCTTCGACCAAACGCAAACCTAGCAAAAGCATTTCCGTGCGGCGCTCTTCGTCGTCCAAGATTTTATCTTCGGCCCAACCACGGCCTTGCGCCTCGACTTGCGCCAGCCACGCTTGCGGCGCTTTCACGGCAATGGTCGCACGCCGCGCTTGGCCATCGCTCAGCCGCCCATGGGCGCCGGGGCCAATACCGAGATAATCGCCGCCGCGCCAGCTGGCGACATTATGGCGGCAGGCATGGCCGTCTCGCGCGTGATTGGACACTTCATAGGCCGGGAGACCCGCCGCCGCGCACATATCTTGCGTCATTTCATAAAGATCAGCGGCACTGTCTTCATCGGGCACGGCAAAGCGACCCGCCGCATGCAGTCGGTGGAACGGCGTATCCGGCTCAATGGTTAATTGATACAATGACACATGATCGGGGGCTTCGGCCAAGACGCGGGCCAGCTCATCGCGCCACATTGCTAAGCTCTGGCCGGGGCGGGCATAAATCAAATCTAGCGACACATGCGAAAACACCTGGCGAGCCACCCGAAACGCCGCCAGCGCATCAGCCGCGCTATGGGTGCGGCCGAGGAATTTCAGTGCCGCATCATCCAAGGATTGCACACCAAGCGATAGGCGGGTGATGCCAGCCGCCGATAAATCGGCTAAATGGGCTTGCGGTGCACTGACTGGATTGGCTTCAAGGGTAATCTCTGCCGCTGGCGCCAGACCCCATAGCCGGTCAATTTCAGATAGAATATCGGCCACCATATCGGCTGGCATGAGCGACGGCGTGCCGCCGCCAAAAAACACGGTTTGCACCGGCCCTTGTGAGCGCTGGCTGAAGGCATATTGCAATTCAGCGAAATAGGCGGCGCGCCATTGTTGCGGCTGCATATCGCGCATCAAATGCACATTGAAATCACAATAGGGGCAAATGGCGGCGCAAAACGGCCAATGCAGATAAATGCTCAGCGGTGGCAAATCAGACTTCAAAACACTGCTCGACCAATTGCTGAAAGGCGTCAGCGCGATGCGATATGGCGTGTTTGGCGGCTGGATCCATTTCGCCAAAGGTCAAATCACCGCCAAGCGGCAAAAACATTGGGTCATAGCCAAAGCCATTGAGCCCGCGCAAGGGCCAGACTAATGTGCCCGACACTTTGCCCTCAAAACTTTCGACATGGCCATCTGGCCACGCCAAGGACAAAGCGCAGATGAAAGAGGCCGTGCGTGGCGCGTCTGGTTTTTGCGCCAGCGCCATATGCACTTTATGCATGGCGAATTGAAAATCGCGTTCGCCGCTGGCCGTCTGCGCCCAGCGGGCCGAGTATATGCCCGGCGCGCCATCCAGCCCATCAACCGCCAACCCGCTATCATCGGCCAAAGCCGGCAAGCCCGAAGCGGTGGCCGAGGCCAGCGCCTTGAGTTCAGCATTGGCGATAAAGCTGCTGCCGGTTTCTTCTGGCTCAGGCAGGCCGAGGGCGTCGGCGCCCAGCGTCTCAACCTCAAAAGCCGCCAGCAAATCAGCAATCTCAACCAGCTTGCCTTTATTATGCGAGGCAATAACCAATTTGCGATCAGTGAATTTGCGCGCTGCCATTAGGCGCCAACCGCTTGTTTTTGTAGCGCGACAAGTTCGGCAATGCCGTCTTTGGCCAAACGCATCAAAGCGGCAAATTCATCTTCGCCAAAAGCTGCACCTTCGGCGGTGGCTTGAATTTCGACGATTGAGCCGCTGCCAGTCATGACAAAATTGCCGTCTGTATCGGCGACACTGTCTTCGTCATAATCAAGGTCGGCGACCGGCAGGCCCTGATAAATGCCGCAAGATAGAGCGGCCACATGATCGGAAATAACGCCGGGGCCGACTTTGCCTTTTTCTTGCATCATGGCGACACATTGATAAAGCGCCACCCAGGCGCCGGTAATGGAGGCGGTGCGGGTGCCGCCATCGGCCTGAATAACATCGCAATCAAGGCTAATTTGGTTCTCGCCAAGTTTTTTCATATCGACAACGGCGCGCAATGACCGACCGATCAGACGCTGAATTTCCTGCGTCCGGCCCGACTGCTTGCCAGCATTGGCTTCACGGCGCATACGCTCGCCGGTCGAACGCGGCAACATGCCATATTCGGCCGTCACCCAGCCTTCGCCTTTGCCGCGCAACCATGGTGGCACACGCTCTTCAAGACTGGCCGTGCACAACACATGCGTGTCGCCAAATTTAATCAGACATGACCCTTCGGCATGTTTGGAGACATTGGTTTCAATTGATATGCTGCGAAGCTGATTGGCCGAGCGGCCTGATGGGCGGGTGACAGTCATGACGTTTCCTAACCTTGCGACGGGGTGAAGTTGTAGCTTCTGTGTAGCCAAATGCGGGCCGCCAAACAAGACCAGCCTGACGCTAATCGACGAAATGTGCATTTCTTTGCTTTAGGGGCTGGGAAATGCCAGCGCCAATGCCTAAATAGACAGCATGAGTGAGCTGACACATTTAACCGAGCGGGCGCGGCATATTTTTCGCCATGTCGTCGAGAGCTATTTGGAGACTGGCGCGCCAATTGGTTCGCAAAGCCTGTCGCAAAGCCTGCGCACACATTTATCGCCAGCCTCCATTCGCGCCACCATGGCCGAACTGGAAGTGCATGGCCTGCTTTATGCGCCGCATGTTTCGGCCGGCCGCATGCCAACCCAAACCGGCTTGCGAATTTTTATTGATGGCCTGCTGCAAGTCGGCGAATTAAATGATAGTGAGCGCGAGGCGATTGCCCCGAAGATAGATGGCACACACAGTTTCGAAGATATTTTGCACCAAGCCGTCGATGGCCTGTCGGGGCTTAGTCAATGCGCCAGCCTTGTATTGGCACCGAATAATGCCGGCGCCATTAAACATGTCGAATTTGTGCCCATTGCCGATGATAAAATTCTGGTCATTCTGGTCGACCAATCCAATCATGTGGAAAACCGTTTGATTGAACGCCCGCCGGGGCTGGTCGCCAGCGCCTTGACCGAGGCCAGCAATTATCTCAATGGGCAATTAAAGGGCCGGTCATTGGGCGAATTGCGCCGCGACACGCAACGGCAAATGGCGACGCTGGAAAATGAATTGGGCAAGTTAACCGCGCAATTGGTCGAAACGGGCCTCGCGCAATGGGGCGGTGGCGGCCCATCGCCCATGAGCCAAAGCAATGAAATACTTGGCAAAAACCTGCTTGTGCGCGGCCATAGCCATTTGCTCGACAACCTCAACGCCATGGAAGATTTAGAGCGTATCCGACTTTTATTTGAAGATCTTGACCGCAAAAAGGAAATGATCAGCCTGCTGTCGCAAGCCGAAGAAGGTGATGGCGTGAAGATTTTCATCGGCGCCGAAACGTCGCTGTTTTCGCTGTCGGGCTCATCGGTGATTATCAGCCCCTATAAGGATAGCGACCAACAAGTGGTCGGCGTGCTCGGCGTGATTGCGCCAACCCGCACCAATTACGCCCGCCTCATTCCAATGGTCGACCATACCGCGCAAGTGGTTTCAAAATTGCTCGCTTGACGCACCGCAAATTGATGATTAGGAAAACCTCATGACCAAAGAAAATGAAAATTCTGCCGAAGCCGCCGAGGCCGCGCCGGCCAGCGACCCAAACACACCCGAAACCCAGCAGCAGACAGCCGAGGCGCCTTCCGAGCCTGCTTCAGAGGTGGCAGCGGAAACAGCTTCTGAGACAGCTTCTGAAGCGGCGGCCGAACCGGTTGATGCGGCCCCCGCTGAGCCGACGGCGGAAGAACAAATCGCCACTTTGAATGACCAATTGCTGCGCACGCTTGCCGAATTGGAAAACACCCGCCGCCGCGCTGAGCGCGACCGTGGTGATGCGCTGAAATTTGGCGCCATGAGCTTTGCCCGCGACATGTTGAGCGTTGCCGATAATATGCAACGAGCACTGAAAGCAGCGGCCGACTTGGGCGCCGATGACTTGCCAGACGCCGCCAAAGCCATGCTCGAGGGCGTGGAGGCCACGGAGCGCGATCTGCAAGCCAGCTTGCAACGCCATAAAGTGCTGCCGATTAACCCTATGGGTGAAAAATTTGACCCAAATCAGCACGAAGCCATGTTTGAAGCCCCAGGCACGGGACAAGCGGCTGGCACAATTATTGAGGTCATTGAAATCGGCTATATGATGGCTGAACGCCTATTGCGCCCCGCCAAAGTCGGCATTGCCAAAGATTAAATTAAATCGGCGACACCCGCCGCAGGGTCAAATTAATGCGCCCACCATCGGCGAAAGCATCATGCTGCGATAAAAGCTGGCTGCTGCCGTGCAAGAGGCGGTCAAGGCCATGAAAATTGAGCCGCGCCGGACCGCCGAAAACAAAGACATCGCCACTGTGGAGTTTCAATGATTGCGTCGGCCCGCGCCGCTGCGCCCCGCCCATGCGAAACACCGCACTATCACCGAGGGATACAGAAACCACCGGCGCCTCAAAGGCCACCTCATCGCGGTCTTGGTGCAGCCCCATTTTTGAACGCGGCTTATCATAATAATTAATCAGACAACATTCAGGCGGTGCCGAACAGCCGCTGACCGCCGCCCATAAATCATGCAGGCTTTGCGGTATTGCCGGCCATGGCGCCATGGTTTCCGGGTGGTGCGGCTGATAGCGATAGCCGTTTTTATCCGATACCCAGCCGAGCGACCCCATATTGCTCATGCGGATCGACCATGGCTGATTGCTGCGCGGCATACGCGGTTGAAACAGCGGCGCCACCGCCAAAGCGTTGGTGATTTCGTGCAAAATTTGGTTTTGCGCCGCCGACCCCCAATATTCAGGGTAATAATGCGTTCCTGACCCCAATATATTGTGGCTCATTTTTTTCTCATCCTTTTGCACTCAACCCTTGTAGCACTGCGCCTAGCTACCTATATAAAGCCCAGATATGAATTGGCGAGTTCGCCTGTAGATTAAACGAAAAGTGAGAAAAAAATGGGAAAAGTAATTGGCATTGATTTGGGTACAACAAATAGTTGCGTCGCCGTTATGGATGGCAGCACACCCAAAGTGATTGAAAACGCCGAGGGCGCTCGCACCACGCCATCTATGGTGGCATTCACAGCCGATGGCGAAAAACTGGTTGGGCAACCGGCCAAACGTCAGGCGGTGACCAATCCGGAAAACACATTATTTGCCATTAAACGGCTCATCGGCCGTCGCTTTAGCGACCCAGCCACCAAAAAAGACATGGATATGGTGCCGTATAATATCGTCGCTTCAGATGGCGGTGACGCATGGGTGAAAGCCAATGACGAAACCTATTCGCCGTCGCAAATCTCGGCCTTTATTCTGCAAAAAATGAAAGAGACCGCTGAAGATTATCTCGGCGAGAAAGTCACCCAAGCGGTGATTACCGTGCCTGCTTATTTTAACGACGCCCAGCGCCAAGCGACAAAAGATGGTGGCAAAATTGCCGGCCTCGAAGTGCTGCGCATTATCAATGAGCCAACAGCCGCCTCTTTGGCCTATGGTCTGGATAAAAATGACGGCCAAACCATTGCTGTTTATGACTTGGGTGGCGGCACGTTTGACGTTTCAATACTCGAAATCGGCGATGGTGTTTTCGAAGTGAAGTCAACCAATGGTGACACTTTCCTCGGCGGTGAAGATTTTGATATGGCGCTGGTTGAGCATATGGCTGCCGAATTCAAAAAAGAAAATGGCGTTGATTTGACCGGCGACAAGCTGGCCCTGCAGCGCCTGAAAGAAGCCGCTGAGAAAGCCAAAATTGAGCTGTCATCATCGAGTGCCACGGAAATTAACCTGCCGTTCATCACCGCGGATGCTAGTGGTCCAAAACACATGAATATGAAATTGACCCGCTCGGCTTTTGAAGCCTTGGTCGACAAGCTGGTACAGCGCACCCGCAAGCCATGCGAAGACGCGCTAAAAGATGCCGGTATTAAATTGTCTGAAATTGACGAAGTGGTGCTGGTCGGCGGGCAAACCCGCATGCCGCGTATTCGCGAATTTGTGAAAGATGTGTTCGGCAAAGAACCAAATATGAGTGTGAACCCAGACGAAGTGGTGGCCATGGGCGCCGCCATTCAAGCTGGTGTGTTGCAAGGCGATGTGAAAGATGTGTTGCTGCTCGATGTGACCCCGCTATCGCTCGGCATTGAAACATTGGGCGGCGTGTTTACCCGCCTGATCGACCGCAACACCACCATTCCAACGAAAAAATCACAAGTCTTCTCAACCGCCGATGACAATCAGTCTGCGGTGACGATTTCTGTCTGTCAGGGTGAACGCGAAATGGCCGCGGATAATAAAAATCTCGGCCAATTCAACCTTGAAGGCATTCCACCAGCGCCACGCGGCGTGCCACAAATCGAAGTGACTTTCGACATTGACGCCAATGGTCTGGTCAATGTGTCGGCCGCCGATAAGGCGACAGGCAAAGAACAAGCCATTCGTATTGAAGCCTCTGGCGGCTTGTCTGACGACGACATTGAGCAAATGGTCAAAGACGCCGAAGCCAATGCAGCCGCCGATAAAGAGCGCCGCGAGTCGGTGGAAGCGCGCAATAATGCTGAAGGGCTTATTCATGGAACGGAAAAATCAATCGCTGAAAATGAAGAGCTAATTGATGGCGCCGACAAAGAAGCCGCGGAAGCTGCCATTGCCGAATTGAAAACCGCCCTTGAGGGTGAAGACAATGACGCCATTACTGAAAAGGCGCAGGCCTTGTCTCAGGCAGCGATGAAAATCGGTGAAGCGATTTACAAAGCCCAACAAGCAAACAGCGAAGCCGCTGCGGCTGCTGATGCAGGTGAAGGCGATGATAATATTGTCGACGCTGAATATGAAGAAGTTGTCGATGAGGACGCTGACGATCAAAAGGCCTCGTAAGTCGACAGCCCACTGACCGTTTGAGACAGGAGCCGTCGCATGGCGAAAACCGATTTTTATGAACAGCTCGGCGTTGACCGTTCGGCCAATGCGGCTGAGCTGAAATCGGCCTATCGTAAGCTTGCCAAAAAATATCACCCAGATGTAAATCCGGGTGATGCGGCGGCGGAACAAAAGTTCAAGGAAGTCTCAGAGGCCTATGAGGTGCTGAAAGACGACCAAAGCCGCGCCGCCTATGACCAATATGGCCATGCTGCCTTTGAAAATGGCCGAGGTGGTCAGCGCGGCGGTGGCGGCTTTAGCGGCGACTTCGGCGGTATGGGCGATATTTTCGAAGAATTCTTCGGCGGTCAGCGTCGGCAACAACGCCAGCAAGCGCGTCGTGGCGGTGATTTACGCATTGAAATTGAAATCACACTGGAAGACGCCTTCAATGCCACAGAAAAACAAATCAATCTGACGCGGGCCGGTTCTTGCGGCACCTGCAAGGGCTCGGGCGCGCGCGATGGCAGCGCCCCAACCACCTGCGGCGTGTGCAATGGCCACGGCAAGGTGCGTGCGCAGCAGGGTTTCTTCATGGTCGAGCGGGCCTGCCATAATTGCCAAGGGCGCGGCCAAGTTGTGCAAGACCCGTGCGGCGATTGCAATGGGCGCGGCACCACTCAGCAACAGCGCAATCTGACCGTATCAGTGCCAGCCGGTGTTGAGGACGGCACGCGCATTCGCCTGACTGGCGAAGGCAATGCCGGCGGCCCGGGAGCGACGCCGGGCGATTTATATGTATTTGTTAACGTGCGCCCGCATGCGTATTTGCAACGCGACGGCGCCGATTTATTGTGCGCCATTCCGATTGCTTTTGACTTGGCCGCGCGCGGCGGCACATTGAATGTACCGCTGCTCAATGGCAAGCGGGTAAAGCTGAGTGTTCCAAGCGGCGCCCAATCAGGCCAGCAATTCCGCCTGCGCGGCAAGGGCATGCCGGTA
>Ga0209653_1000101_pt1 | contig 72761 bp, 57 predicted proteins | sample SaaInl6LU_22_DNA_FD_184644 | JGI IMG/M metagenome (GOLD analysis project Ga0209653, IMG submission 184644) | Marine microbial communities from expanding oxygen minimum zones in the Saanich Inlet - ESP_116LU_22_DNA (SPAdes) (version 2) | ecosystem: Environmental > Aquatic > Marine > Intertidal... | reverse complement strand
AAAAATTAGGATTGAATTATCAATATTCATCCCCCTCATATATGCTAGCGCAAATACTTCAATCACGTCATGTTCTTTTAGTTTCTCTCTGGCACTCTTACCTACAATTTTATTTAGTAAGTAATAAGACGGAAAGATATAAGGGTCTAATTTTTCTTCTAAGTTACCAGGTAATGCCCCTAATTTTTCTTCAGCTTCTACTGCCGGTCTAACGATGATGATTTTTTCATATGAGTTATTTTCATCCAATAATAATTGAACCGCAGCACTCATAGCGACATACGATTTACCAACACCTGCAGGACCTGTACAAATAGTGATTTCACTATCACACAGAGTTTGATAATATTCCTTTTGATTTTCAGATAAGAATTTCTTTCTTGGTGTCTTACCAATAATATCACGAATAATTTCTTTACGTGACATTTTAGAGGTGTTATCTACTTTTTTTCCTTTTGTTGCCATTAATTTTTTTAAAATAATTTTAAGTAGTGTTTAATACACTAAACTAAGATATAAATTAGTAATAAAATAATGAAAGTAACCCTTTGTGTTGTTACGATATTGCACGACCTTTTAGTTTAGACCAGTCTTGTTCAGGTCTAACCTCTAAGTTTGTTTTCCAAGCGGCTTCCAATACATTCATATTAACACCCACTTCATTTGCCATACTCATAAGTGCATTGATATCTTTTGGGAAACAAGTTCCACCAAACCCAACTTTACCGTCAGGGCCAGGTACGTGAAGGTGTGAGTCACCGACTCTACCATCAGAGGTAAAACCATAAAGGGCGTCTTCCCAATTTACACCGACTAACTGAGCTAAACGGTAATATTCGTTCATAATTGACACTTTAGTGGCGAAGTATGTGTTATTCATATATTTGATAAACTCAGCGGTTTTAGAGTCGGTATGAATGAAATGTCTATTCATGAACCTACCACTGAAAAGTTCCTCAACTTTATTAGTTAATTCTCTGTCACCACCAAATATAACTCTTGCCTGTGTTAACATATCTAACTTAGCTGTTCTCTCAGTTAAAAACTCAGGTGAGAACACTATATTTAAGTGTGGATACTTTTGAATTAATTGTTCTGTAGTACCAGGTAATACCGTTGACTTGATAATATATATGGGTCCCTCAATAGATTCCTCAAATACCTTTTCAACATATGATAGGTCTTGTTTTCCGTCTATATTCATCGGCGTTGGTACACAAACGAATATGAAGTCTGATTGGTGAGACTCTTCTTTTGTATGTGTAGACTTTAGAGGGTCTACATCATAAATTCTTATTTCATTAGTTGGTGAGAAGGCGAACGCTTGTGACTCACCAACGAACCCATTACCTATAATCCCTACTACTTTTTTCATGATAAATGATTTGTTTGTAACATAAATTCCGCTAAATCAAATTCAAACTGAGTATCAATATCAACAGACCTTTTTCTTGACATAAAATATCCCTTAGTTTGACCTATATAATAATTTTTATTTTCTTTTAATTTTTTTGTCCAAGAACCATATATTGCACCGTTAGGTCTATATATGGTTGGATGGTCTTGACTACGACTATTACCATTTTGCCATGGATTGGTTTGGTCATAATCTTCTAATATGTTATTGTTTTTCACTACCAAACCTAATGTTGGGGGGAACTCCATTTCTGTGTATGAAAGCACTGAATCGTCATCTTCTTTTAGTAGTTTTGAAGACTTAACAAAATCTTCAGATATTTTCATAGGTGATGTAGGTAAAGTTAACCATGTTTGGTCATAGTCATCATCTAAAAAATACATAACAGTATCAATTACTTTAGATGTGTCCGTAGCTAATTCTAAAGGTCTTTTAATTACCTCTAAAACTGTTGATGAGTAATTATTAGATACAGTATCAAGTATTGTATCATCATCAGATGTAAATATTACTTTATCAAACATATTAGATTTTAGTACTGCGTCTATAGTATAAAAAACTAATGGTTTACCATTTAGAGGTTTAATATTTTTACCTGGTAATCTTTTACTCCCTCCTCTAGCGGGTATAATACATAATCTTTTCATTTTTATTTTTTTCTTTTTGCGTTTATTTTTTTATGTAAATTGGATAATACAATATCTTCGACATCATATTCTAAAAATTCTGATAACTTTTTTATTTCTTTTTTATCTCCACTAAAAAACTTTTCAAAATTTATGATAGTTAAATTTACAATATTTTCAGACAATTTTTCCGTTGAATAGTGATTAGACACTTCTTCATCAATATTGCTATTATTTATTTTTTTTTGAAGAAAGAAATCTTGTGATTTATGACGTTGTCTACTTTTAATTAAATCATCTAAATTACGTTCAACAACTAAAACATTATCATAATTATATTTTTTTAAAAGTTCTAAAAGTTTTTCTCGTCTAAGTTTTGTAAAAATTTCATTAGATATAAAATGGTTATCAAATTTACTATAATATTTTAATATGTTTTCGCAACCATTGTTTACGGTTTCTCCAATATATAAATCAGTATGTTTATCTTTACTACCTGCATAATATCTACCTTTATAATTAGGAAGCGTAGGAAAAACAATTTGTTGCAAAAATGTAGAGCCCGCTTTATGGAATCCGATATGTATTTTTTTACTCATAACAAAATAATTTTTCAAAGGTATCCATAATTGATTTAACTTTAGTACGTTTAATGTGTCTACCGTCATTTTCATAACTACCTATTAAATCACTATTAACTATTTCATATGACGGCATATATTGTACATTTTTAAATTCATCTATTACTTCTAGAGTGGCGATGTGTTGGGAAGATTTTGCTTTATTGGCTAAAATGAATCCACTTAATTTTTCTTGTCCTGAGGCCACTAATGGGACAGGTGAGACTGAAATTATGATTTTAATATTAGGATTATGTTTTTTCAAAATTTTAATACTATCTCTAAGTTCTTCTTTAACTTCTTCTACGGATAAATTAAAAAATTTATGATTTTTTTCACCCTCTTTGGTATTAATCCATGGCGCAGCGTAAAAGGCACATTTATCATCTTTATTACCCCAAAACTCTGTTTGACCTAATGTGATAATTATTACATTAATTTCTTTTAAAACTTTAGAAAAACTATCATGCAAATCATTCATGTTACGAATGTAGTTATTTTTATTACCTAACTTATATGGTTCTAATTGAGGTCCTTTTATATATGGATGTCTAATATCTCCATCAAAATCCCACACGGACTCTTTTGGATTCCACGTATCAGGTTCTAATGAAAATTTAAATATTTGTTTTATATTTTTTATATTATATACCTGACCCCACATCGGGTTTGAAATATTATATTTATTCTGATTTAACCACAATCTCAGCTCTTCAGCAAAACACGAACCAATGGTTGTTATTTTTGTTTCTTTATTTAGTATTTTCGTAGTTTTATATCCATTAGTAATATCAGATATTTGAATATCTTTTTTTGGTTTTTTAGGATATTTTTTATCCTTTAATTTTTCAATAACATATCTTGCTCTTCGTTTCTTAAACATTTTATACTAATTTTTTAAAATTATAATAACCCATTTTAATATTACTTAATGAGTATTCTGATTCACTACTAATTAATTCGTAGTTTTTATCCTTAAAGTCTTTTATTAAGTCGACTTCCTTAAAGAGTAGTCCATTTAGAAAATCTTTTTTATAATTTTCTGCCGATTTCGTGCTCTCACCTAACTTAACCTGAAGAGATATATAATTTGGTTTAATGTCTTCAGTCCATATTTTTAATACTTTAGTGAAGTAATCATAATTAGGAAAATGTTGTATAACTGCATGGGAGAATATAACATCAGGTTTGGGTCCAAGATATTTGAACTTTTCTATGTCTTCATCAACTAATTGAGTGTAAGATATACCAACGGCATAATCTAAAGCGGATTCTATACTATGTTCAACAAGGTCCACTACACAAACATTAAAACCTTTATCTAATAGCACTTTAGATAATAGTCCACCTCCACAACCCCAATCCAATACGGTCTCTACATTATCATACAATGAATTATCTAAAAGATTTTTATTAACCCTTTTAATTATTCTTTGTTTCTTTGATTGGTCCATACTTTTAGTGATGTGTCTCCAGCCATGATTAGTAGATGACCATATATTTTTTATACTATACATTAATATCTTTTTTTAGTAGTTCTACCATTTCATTTATCGGTAGTACTGAATCTGCATCCGAATATGATAATGGAGGATTAGGGTGTGCTTCTGCAAATACTCCATCATAGTTGAAAATGTCTACAGTTTTAAAATATCTCGCTGCTAGTGTGGGATTACCACCCATTCTACCATTTGGTTTAGGTAATTGAGCTGAGTGAGTAACATCAAAGATAACCTTATCAAAATGTTCTTTAAGGTAGTCCACATTTGAAAAGTCAACGATGAACTGTGAATACCCAAATGCACTACCTCTTTCAGTCATCCAAACTTGAGCGTTAGGGTTAGTTTCTTTTATTTTATCAATCCCTTTAACCATATTTTGTGGGTTCATCCATTGTCCCTTTTTTATGTTTACAATATCAAAGAACTTAGCACACTCAACTAATAAATCTGTTTGTCTACATAAAAACGCGGGTATTTGAATCACGTCAACTACACCTGATAATTTTTCAACCTGTCCAACTTCGTGTACATCAGTAGTCACTTTTAAGTTAGGAAAGTCTTGTTTTAACTTTTTAAATATTTCAATCCCTTCCTCTAGTCCTGGACCTCTTTTACCAGTGATTGAACTTCTATTAGCCTTATCGAATGAGCCTTTAAAATAAAAGTCCTTATCTTTTAAAATTGGATATACTTTGGATAGTACCTCGTATGATAACTCATAGTTTTCAAGACTACACGGTCCTATGATGTATGTTTTATTATTCTTCATATTTTTTAATTTTATTAAGTGTGTTTATAATATTTTCTTTAGTTTCATTTGTAGGTTGTTTAAATGGTTTTCTATCGTTCTTAATAAAACCTAAATGTTTCAATGAAGTTCTCATGGATAGATGCCACCCTGATGTCATAAAAGTCTCAAATAAAGGGGTTTCAATTTCATTAATAATTGTTATACATTCATTTATGTTATGGTTCTTATAATTTAAGAAAAATGACTCCTCTAATTTAGGGAAAAAAGAACCTACACCTGTTAAGTATGTTGTTGCACCGTGAGGATATAACCCCCAAAACCTTTTCATACTACCACCTGCTACTATAACCTCAAAATTTTCTTTTGGTAAATTAGTCGTCGAATGCATTAGATTTGAAGCCTCTTCCTTCATACCAATAAAACCGTCTATATTACTAAGTTTTTCTAACAGTGGTTTACTGTACTCATACACACCTCCCATACCTTTTCTTAGGAGGTTTCCGTGGACTAAAACGTCGAATTTACTTATACTGCAAATTTCTTCAAAGTATTCACAAATCTGTTCATCATCATAATATCTTTCAGGAAATAATATCAATAACGAAATCTCATTACGGTCCTCTGAATCACATATAGTATTCATTAACTCAATTTCTTCTTTGATGTGTTTAAGACTAAGAGGTGGAAGTCCTAATATTTTTTCACCCTGAAAATTATTAATTACACATAAATTTAATGACCTTATTTCTTCGGTTGAAAGTAAATTATACTGTGAAGTACCAGCAGTTGTCATTACAATTTTACCACCGTTCGTTTTAATATAGTTTAAATAATTAATTGTGGAGTCTAACTCTAAATTTTCATCATCATCAAAAGATGGTGGGATAGGGTAAACCGGATTTTTATATCTTATCATATTTCTTCTATTCTTTTTGTTTTATCACATATTAGTAAATCATATGCGGGTTTCTGACCAACACTTAATTCATGATATTTACACCCCCACGTATCAAGTTGATTTTTAGTGATATCAAACCAATCTTTTTTTATAACCGAACCTCTAGCGGTCCAATACTTAATGTGGTGACCTTCATCATATAGTTTATTAATTTTTTTTATATTATCCACTATTGGTAATGCTAGGTTATAATCTCTATTGTCTTTATAATAGCAAATTGTTTCATCAATATCCACAAATATCTTCATTTTAATAATTTTAAGTAATTTAATTTTATTAGTTCTTTTATTAGTTTTCTCTCGTAGGAAAAGTTATGACAATTACCAACAGACAACTTCTTTTTCCAATAATGGGGGGAAACATTTTTATTTTCATCGTGCAGGTGAAATCCATAAATTGTGGGTTTATACCCCTTATTTATGTAATAACATATAGCACTTAACCCAACGGATGGTTCTCGTGTTTTCATTTTTAAATCGATATTTAATTTATTAATAATATTAATTTTAAATTTTTTAAAATTATCAAACCTATTAACTTGTTTAAATGTACAACTTTTATCGAAAACTTTATAAAAATCATTATCATTTATATTAAAATCACTACATATGACTTGATTTTTAATTGATGGTAAAAAATCTAAGTCTTCATTTTGTTTAGGTGTGTTCTTTACTACGTGAGAATTAACAAACCTAATGTTGGTTTTAGACCCAACATAATCTTCATAATTAGATGTGGGTGCCCTATTAAATCTAACGACAACATCGAAACTATTAATTTTATCACCTAATTTATTCTCTAACATTACATCTGAAGACCCAATTATTATTATACTCTTTTCTTTCAACATGTTAGGTATTTCTAAGTTTATGTCTATCTAAAACCGTTTTGTGTAATTCACTCATATTCTGTCTTGCAGATGTTGAGACAGAACCCTTACCTTCACTTTCGTGATGAAAATAAACAAATAAACCTTTGGGTATTCTCTTACCTTCATATCCTGCGTCCATCATTTGAACCCATAAATCATAATCAACCCATCCTTTCATTTCAGTATTGTACCCTTCAATGGATTCATAAGCTTCACGTGAGTACATTGAACTATTAACTATGAATGGACCTTGTAATAGTCTCTCTTGTGACCATTCAGGTCTTTTTTCTAATCCTTTCATCTCACCGGCATGTACTGTATCACAATATACAGGGCTAATTTTTGGATTGTTTCTAATAATGTTAACACCCGTTTTGAGGTAACCAGGTAAAATCATATCATCGGCGTCTAATGGTAGTATATATTCACCCTTACCTTCTTTTACCGCAATGTTACGTGTATCAGATACACCAGTATTTTCTTTATGTATTACTTTAATAGATTCATGACCCTCTAATGTTTTTAGTTTTAGTAAACAGTATTCGTCATCAGACCCATCATTAACTATTACCACTTCGAAATTAGTGTAATCCTGATTAAAAACTGAGTTAAGACATGGATTTAACATCTTAGCATAGTTATAGATTGGCATTGCTAAAGTAACTAATGGTTCATTCTTCTTAACCGTCTTCTTATTGTAAGTCGTAGGAAGTATTACGGGTAAATTGTCTTTGTGTGTGTTCACGAATTGTTGTCTATTCAATTCCCACTGGTCATTAGTCATACCAACTGACTTATGTGTAATTCTAATATCGTAAAACACACCAATCATCACACCCTCTAAAAAGTTTCTAAAGCAAAAATCCACCTCATAGAAGTGAAAACCTTTAACGTCCTCATCGAATCGAGTCTTTAAAGTGGGTTTGTTAACCGCCATAAATAAACCATCAACGAGTACCGTTTGGTCTAATCGATTACCTTTTGGTTCACTGTACTTAGACGTCCATTTTTTACCTTCGTGCTCATGATTAACAACACCATACATCTCTGAGGGTATTTCCCACCACCTACCTGATTTTGGCATGTATTTAGTACCCGCAGCGCCGATAATACCATAATCGGGATTTCTTTTAAAATGTTTTAACACTTTGTTACCCCAATTTTTTTTCTCGAAATAGATGTCATCATGACAAAGCACAACAATATCATTCGTTGATTTCTCAAGAATGATATTATATGCTTCGGTAAGTGAATGAGTACCAGGGTTCTCAAAAGGTATCACTTCAACACCTCTTAACCCACATGATTCCTCAATGTATTCTCTAAATTTAGGGTCTATCTTTTTTGTACTATATCCTATTGTAATCATTAATCGTCAAATACTTGTATTGTTGTTTCTTTATCTGTTAGTGGTGTCCATTTACCGTTATATCGAGTAGCCCTTACAATATGGTTATCAATCCAATGGTAATTTCCTCCACGAGGTTTGTTCATTAATAAGTTATGATACTTATATCCGTGTTTTTTGAACCACTCTTCTGTGACTTCTCTATGTTCTTCCGAGCGAGAAGTGAAGAAGGTGATAATATGACCATTATCGTACCACTCATTTATCATATCAATTGAACCTTCATAGGGTAAACAACTTACCATTCTTTCTGGTTCTTCATTTGGGACATCATCGGTAATTGTACCATCGATATCAATAAGGTAATTTTTAATACCTTCGGGTAATGTTGGACTTACTGTTTCCATATTAATTTCCTGTTGAGCCAAATCCATTATCTCCACGGTCTTTATCGTCGACATTAAGAACTCTTTGTAATTCCACAAACTTACCTGACATTACGGGACATAGAACCGCTTGAGCGATTTTATCTCCAATTTCGATGGTGTGTGCTTCATTACTTAAATTAATGAGGATGACCTGTATCTCACCTGTATATCCTTGGTCTACAGTACCTGGTGTATTTACCACCGATAATCCCTTTTTAATTGCCAATCCACTCTTTGGCCTGACTTGAACTTCGTAACCATCAGGGATATCTAAAAATAGACCTGTGGGTACTAAAAATCTTTCTAGTGGTTCAAGTGTGACCTTTTTGTTGGCTCTGAGGTCAAAACCTGAGTCAGTGGGGTATGCGTATGACGGTTCAGTATTTACTGACTTATATGAGTATCTTAATGTGGTTTTTGGTGATGAAGCTTCAATAAATGTTCTATTTAGTTCATCCATATCTAAACCCATTGAGTCTAGCATTTTTTGAGGGTTGTTCGTATCCATACCCCCTAATCCTTTTTTTAGGTCTTTTAACATTCTAAGACCTTCTGTCATATCTTTCATTCTTCCCATTATACTAAGTTATATATTTTATCTATTAATTTTGCAAGGACATCCACATCCTCATCACAATATTTGGCAATGGGGTCTAAACCACCTGTCTCCCAATATGTTTTGTGGACAATGTTACCAGTAACCTCACCTTCTTTTGGGGATGACACACCCATCGATACACACATAAGTTCTAAAGATGCCATAGAATAGTTATTTCCAAATTTCCATAACTCCATAGTGTCAACTGCCTTTATTTCCCACGGTTTGGTGTCGTATTGTGGTAAAAGGGATGGTGGTTTAATACCGTTAATTAACATTCTCTTTCCAATCATAGGGATGTCAAAGTTCTTAATATTATGACCACATAGATAAAAGTCCATTTTACTAACTTTATTTAGTAGTCCTTTAATGTCGTTTAAGACCTCAACCTCCTCATCTGATGAGAATGTTTGTGTGTGAACATCACCATTAGGTGTGTGAAACGCAAAAGACGCAACTATTATTTTGGCAAACTCAGGTATCAGTGCCGATTTATTATAAAACATTTCATCAATAGTACTATCTTCCTCTTCAGGAAATCTCTTTATAATCCATCCTTTATATGACTCAAACAATTTTGCAAGTTCGGGTCTATTCTTTTTTAGGGTTTTAAAATCTTCCTCAATCCCGACAGTTTCAATGTCGAAAAATAATAGTTTTGTCTTCGGTACGTTAATCATCGTGTTATTTCTTTATAAATTTCTGCTCTTGTTGCTGTTACAATATTTAAGTCATAAGTCTTAGAGACCGTCTCATAAAGTCTCTCACCTAAATCCTCAACCCATGATGGGTTAGTAATTAATTTTTTCATGAATTTAGACCAATCACTATGGTTTCTACTTTCTTTCACTAATAAAGCATTACCGTCAGTAAAGTTACCATTTTTAAGTGAATGTGTCAAATCAATTCCATAGGGTCCGATATCTGAAGCGATAATGGCTTTTTTATAAAAACCTGCCTCGATAACTTTTAATTGTGATTTGGCCCTATTAAATATGTGATTTTTAAGTGGTGCTAAAGACACATCGAAATTTGCGTAGTTTTTAGCATATGATGTGACAGGTTCGGTCCATACTCTATTGTAGAAAGGTTCTTCATCTAACGTAAAAGGTTCCTGACTATACTTTAATAAGAATTCCTTATGTTCAGGTGTTACTAAGTTATAGTTGTTAGTGAAAATCTTTTCATACTCTGCCCATACCGTTTCATGTGGTTTTATTGGACGTTGTTTTTGTTCATTAGTCTTAGGATTAATTTCAGTTACAGTACCTCTCGTATCGAAACCACAAAGATGTACACTATATTGGTCTTTTAAATCTTTCAATCTTGAAAAACTACCATTTAGTAACTTTAAATCTTCTAAGTGTGATGAACCACCTAACCAACCAAATCTAACTTTATCAGATGGTTTGGTTTCAGCATTAAATTGAGGTTCTTTTGGGTTAATCGCGTTTGGTAGAATAAAAACATTTTTATTATATTTTTTAATCTCTGTTGCGAATAAAGAAGTCGTTGTGGTAACATATTGAGCAACTTTTAAGTTGTCAATAATTCTAAGATGTATTTCATTTTTAAGAACTATATTATGTGCTGGGTGGTCCTTTGTTGGTAACCAATAGTCATCTAAATCCATGACCGTTACAACACCTAATTTATTTAACATCTTAACAATCTCTACGGATTGTCTAGGGTCACGACCAATTGACCTATGGAAACATACCATATCATATTGTTTCCAATAGTTTAAATCGTTAATCCTTGGCTCATAATCAATGTCCACATGAAAATCTTCAGGGTTTGATTGTTGTAAGAATATATGGGGTTCTACTGAACGAAATTTACCTACACCTGTACGGTCAGAAGGTAATACTAATACTTTAATTTTTGACATACTTTCACTTTTGATAAAAGTATAACACAAAAAAAAGAATAAGAAAAGGGGTTGGTTATTTTACCTTTTTGATTTTTGTTACTTTACCCTCAAAAACGTGCTTTCCCACTCTAAGTTGTAGTGTTTCATTTGTCTTTGAACCTCCTTCAGTTAACATCCCTGAACTTTGTAACTCTTCTCTGACAACATCCCTAACAGTGTCTCTAACAACGTCTCTAATCATTTGTTTAAGTTCTCCATTATTACCTGTCATTGTTTTTGACGGGTTAGTCTTAGGTGTCTCATTTATAGGTTGTGGGTTATTTCTACCCATTAGTCTTTGTGCACCTTCAATAACATCGTCAGATAATGTAGCACCACCACCACCGAAATTTGGTTGTTGTATTGGGTGTTCCATCATTAATTTCTTAATTTCATCAGGTAAATTAGAATTTTGAATTTTATCTTCGGTCACAGGTTGTTGTGACATTTGAGGTGAAGATGTTGGTTGTTGTGGTGCTTGTTGTAACATATCCTGTGGTATGTTATATTTTGCATCTATATTTTCAGACATAGGTAACTGAGATAAACCTTGTTGTCCTGGTTTAATATTTTCCGTGGCATCCATAATCTTTTTAGACATGGCTAATTTTTGCATTAAATCGTTATTCATTTTCGTTATTAAATTGTGCGTTGATTATTACTCTTGACATACTCTTGTCCCCATTAAAGTTATAGCCGGGTCTGGGAGATGTAAAGTTATCTAAGGTAGGTTTAAATGTCGTTATCTTATCTAACCTAAATAATCTCCACCCTGGTAAGGGTTGTTCACCTTTTAATGCGGTGTGAGACGCACCTTCCATGTCCCAACCTCGTAAGACTCTATTACCCGCTTTTGAAAACCCAAAACAAACAGGTTCAATAGTTCTAAAACCACGACCACCAGGTTCGTCACCATCATAGAATATGGTGACCACTTGTTTTTGTTTTATCGCTCTTTGTACGTCATCCATTGACGCCACCTCTAAAAGAACCGACCTTAGGGTTTCCTGTAGTTTCATTAGTCCTCTACTTTATAACCGTTTTTATAGTTGTACTTATTAATTTTGATATCGTCATTTCTTTCATTGATGTCGGTACTTGTACCACCACCTAAATTATGTATATCTAAAAATACTCCTGTACCTCTACCTTCATCGTCTCCGTCAGCTAAAGCATCAGGATGTTCCGCCGAATACTTGTCTGAAAGAGGTGAATAGTCATTACGTGGGAAAAGTTTTGCTCTTTCTCTTTCTGCGATTTCACTCAAACTATTCTTTGGTTGTGAAAAATCTAATCTGTCGTTTTGTTCTGCCATTTTATGTTAATCTTTTAAATCTTTTAATGATACTCTCTTTTATTGTCGTATCGAACTTATTAATACCCTTTTCATGTTTATCATGTGGGTTTACTACTAAACCATTTTTTTCATGGTTATCAATGAATTGGTTTTCCATCCCTCCATCGGCTTTTCTTTTTTTACCTCCTTGTTCTACTGACCTCCAATGGTCTAAAACGTGACCACACCATTTTTGCATTCTGTCACCACCATTTAATATAAACGGAGCGTCTTCTTTGTTACCACCAAAAGAGTCGAACCAATTTTTAATTCTTTTTATTTGTTGGTAAGATGCTACTCCTGTTTCTCTGAGTTCTTTATTACGATTAAAACCCTCAGTATTTGAATCTGCATCAACTGACGTACCACATTCTTCTAAATGTTTTATTAGTGATTTTGGTAGTTTTGCTTTTCTATCGTAAAGATTTTTATTCATTTTTTAATAGAGTTATAAGTTGTTGAGTACTGATACCTTCTTTTTTGGATAATTTCTTAAGTGCTTTAATATTTCTAAGTATGATTTTAGAAATCTCCTTATTTGTGGATTGTACTCCGTTATCTGAGTTTTTATCGACAAGTAAATCTTCTTTCATTTTCATTACTTGTTCTTTCGTGAACATTTTTTCCTTTTCTTGAAGTCTCATTCTTGTGAAAGAACCTGGTGTTTTTTTCTTTTCTAACTTATCGTCCTTACCCATTTCCTCGGCCCTTTCCTCAGCATTGTCTACACCTAATTGTTTCTCTAAATATTCTATAGTCTCATCGAAACCCATATCTTCAGTTTCTTCCCATCCAAATGCCGAAGACATATCCTCTTCACCAATATACCTTCTAAACCCTAAAGCATATGGGTCTTGTTTTGTACGTGAAGCAGCAACTGTTTGGTCTGTGGTTTTCTTTGGGGTAACATTAGGGTCTAATATCGGGATTTTTGAGTTATTCATAGTCCCGTCATAATCAACTAACTCGTCAATTTCTTCTTTTTCACTTACTGAACTTATTTTTTCCCATTCGGAATGTGAATTACAAGGCATGAACCCACCATCGTGTTTGTGGGTACCTTTACATCCCATTTTAAGTGCTTTCTCTTCAGCTGCACTTTTTTTTCTAAAGATATCGGACTTAATCATACTCATTTTTTACTATAAATACAACAAAGAAAGTATTTATCATAAAAAAGAGAATGGCAGGTCAGAGCATTAATGGTTATAACTTCAAAAGATTTAAGGTTAAGTTGGATTCCAGCGAGTATTTTGACATAACTTTATCTTCCGATGAAGAGAATTATGATAGTGAGGTTGTTTTCTCAGATAAAGTAATCGCCGCTGATGACGGTAATCGATTACCAGTCAATATAGATTTAACTCAACTAGGGACGACATCTAAACCAAATCTTTATTGGGGTGTCTCAAATACCGCAAACACTTTTACTTCTTTAAATTATTATAACCCAAATAATGATGACCTTAGTTGTTACACAGAATTTAACGGTACTTGTGATGCAGGTCTAACCATGATTGATGTTGGATTATTTAATAAGATAACAGGTGATACCTTATATTACTCTATGGGTGTTTTTCCATCTAAAACTTATGACCCACTATACCACGATAGGAGAATGAAGTTACACCCTGTTGGTACATTTAACAATTTACCTAACACGAGATTTCAGGGTAAAGATAAGGAAACCGTATATAACATTGTTGATAAAGTAGATGACTCTGTTGGTTACTACCAAGAATTATACGGAGGTTTTTTTCAGGGTTTTTATAAACTACATGGGTATGACTATGAAATTTTACCTGAAAGGGTAAATAAAGGGTGGTCTATGGAGACGATATTAAAACCACGTCAATTCGATGAGTTTGAGTTAATGGACAACCAAGAATATCTTAACGATGTGTATCCTGATAATGCCGGAACGTTCTTTTTTCTTGGAAGTCGTTCTGAGAATAAATTCTATCATAAAGCAACAGGTATTCCTGTTATATATAAAGGTCTTTTTATTTGTAATTCTGACGAGATTGTACGTAGTGCGTCTGTTGAATTATATCAAAGGGTCACTAGTTCATTAGTGGATTGTTTTAAAACGTGTGGTAATATAACAATATACCCAAATAAAGAGTCAGACCCCGCACTTGATGTCTTATCTAACGCCATATCACTACAGTTAAGTGGTGACCCAAAAAATCCTAAAATATGTGTTAAGTATATTAAATATACCGGTAGCTGTGTAACCACAGGTACTTGCGAAAATACGGGTACCACATATTCATCAGGATATTGTATAAATGAAATATGTTCTACTGCTGGAATTTATGACGTATGTGGGTTCCCTATTAATGAGTCAGAAAAAACTGAAGAAAGATGGGTTATGCTGTCTGCAGTGTTTGAACGATATAAATACTTAGAAAACTGTGACTTACTAAACGATGGGGGGTTAAATGATATACGAACTCAGTCGTACACAGCATCTACAGCCGGAAATACCGTTAAATTAATCGGACCTAGTGGTGCCAACGACACAAAAGTCGGTAACATACAGTGGTCACAAAATTGGTTAGACCAAGTAGACGATAGACGCGGGTCCTTAAAACTATACGTCAACGGTTACTTGTTTATGGTAATCGAAGACTTTGAGGAGATTATCCCTCACGAATTAAATACTGAAAAAGAAAAACAGATTGGGGTACCATACACCATTTCATGGGGTGGTGGGACACAAGGATTAAGAGAAAGTTTAATACCAACATCCTGTAATACTTTAGATGGTCCTTATATACAGGACCCGGAGTGTATGCCGAATGAAATGATTTCAGGGACGACATATGAACCGATACTTGTCACTAATATTGAAATGGAACCCAATTTTGGTGGTACATTTATGGGTGGTATTTCAAAAATGAGATTTTATATTGAACCCTTAAGTTCACCTCAAGTACAACATAATTTTAGAATTGAAAGAGACACTTATGATTTATTTGATTTTTGGTGTCCAAATTGTTTAGAAATTCTAGCAAATTGTTTCTTTGACTTTAACATCGATTTAGAGACTTGTAATTTTGATTTTGTAATGAATGATGTCTCGTGTAATTTTGGGTTTAATGTTGTCGACGAAGGATGTGCATTTGGATTCGATGTGGTCGAAACAGATTGTGGTTTTGGATTTAACGTTTAAAAAAATTAAATAATTGTGGAATTTTACATAAAGAAAAATAGTACTCTACCTAAATTACAAGTTGAGGTTTTAAATGAATCAAGAAACGGTTATAACCAGCTCGACAAAAACATCTCTGCATCTACAATAACATTTTCAATGGTGGACATTAAGAATAATGTGATGAAAATAGCCAACTCACCGGCAACTATAAAATTAATGGATGACGGTAGTGGATATGCTCTGTCTTATCAGTTTTCAAAAAAAAATACGAATAAAAGTGGTAGATACCGTGGGTTCTTCACTATAACAAACGAACGTGGAACATATGAGGTACCTATTGAAAGTAACCTTAATATCACAGTTTCGGATTCTTTTGCCGATACTGAAATGTGTTGTCGTAGAAACAAATAAATAAGTTTTTAAGGGTATTTATATCATATATGGAATTTTTTATAAAACAGAATAGTGAACTCCCAATCTTAAAAATGGAGGTGGTACGTGATGGTCGAACAGACTCATGGAAGGTATTCGATGCAGATTTAGACAATGCAACCATTCGTTTTTCAATGAAGGAAGAGTCAACAGGTGTTCCTAAAATCGTAATGAATAATGCTTTCATCACTGAAAAAACACAAGACAATCCCGACGCTCCAATGACTTACTACATTTATTATAAGTGGTCATTAAGGGACACAAAACGAAAAGGTCGTTATCTCGGTGAGTTTTCAATCATTAACTCAATGGGCGAACTAATTGCACCAATAAGAGAAAACCTTTATATCAATATCATTTGATAATCCAATATTAATTATTACCTTTACTGTAATTAAATGTTAAGAGTAATCACATCAACACGATGTGAGTATAATGTCTCAAACGAACAAAAAATATTATGGTATCACAAGAAGTAATTGAACAATTCCTATTAGGAGAGGACCCTGAAAAGTATATTGTAGCGTTAGAATACGACTATCGTTCAGGAAAAGTATTTAAGGTAATTCAAGACCCAATTCAGGGCAAACAAATCAAACAAGACACATTTATTCCATTTGCATGGGTTGGTGACCTTCACGGTAAAAAGTTTTACGGTGGGTCTAAAGCTGCCCAAAAACAAGCAATGTCAACACACGGAATACTAATTGAGAAATTAGATACCCATGGTGATGAGAGAATGGAACAAGGTTTAAAGTATATGGTTAAGACTACAAAGTCTTACTCAAACCTAGTTAACTTTTTTAAGGGAGGTGGGTTAGACCCATGGGAAAGAGGTAATTCAGAACATATAATGATAATGTCACCTGTTGAACAATATCTATGTCAAAAGGGAAAGAGACTGTTTAAAGGTTTTGACGAGTATGACGAAGTACATAGATTCGTATTCGATATTGAAACGACTGGTTTATCACCCGAAGAAAGTAGTATCTTCCTTATTGGTATGAAAGACAATAAAGGTTTTGAAAAGGTTATTGCAGCAAACAACGATGAAGAAGAGAGACAACTTATTATCGAGTTCTTTAAAATAGTTAACCAGTTAAAACCAACGTTGATTGGTGGATATAACTCAGCATTTTTTGATTTTCCATTTTTAATCCGTAGGGCTGAGATATTAGGGTTAGACCCTAAAAAGATAATCAGGACCCTAAACCCTGAAGTGAAGTTTAGACAAAAAGATAGTATCCTTAAACTTGCAAATGAAATGGAGGATTTTGTTCAGATGCAGATGTGGGGATATAATGTTGTCGATATTGCACATGCAGTACGTAGGGCACAAGCGATTAATTCCGATATCAAAAGTTGGGGACTGAAGTATATCACACAATTTATTGGTGCAGAAAAGGAAAATCGTGTTTATGTTCAGGGTGATAAGATTGGTAAAACTTATTTTGACAATAAAGACTATTACTTCAACCCAAAAACAGGTGGGTTTAAAGAGGTTGGTTCAAAGGGAACTGAAAATCTTATGGAGAGATTTCCTGGACATTATGAAAAGGTAAACGGTAAGTACATTGTGGAAAGGTATCTTTATGATGATATATGGGAGACCATGGTTGTTGATGAGGAATTTAATCAAGCTAACTTTCTTTTGGCTAAGTTAGTACCAACAACGTATGAGAGACTTTCAACTATGGGTACCGCAACTTTATGGAAGATGATTATGGCGTCATGGTCGTATAAGCATGGTTTAGCAATCCCTAAGAAAGGTGAGAAACGACCATTTACAGGTGGGTTATCGAGATTATTGGCTGTTGGGTACTCAACAGACGTATTGAAACTTGATTACTCTTCACTATACCCTTCTATTCAGTTAGTTCATGATGTCTTCCCTAAATGTGATGTAACAGGGGCAATGAAGAGTATGTTGAAGTATTTCCGTGATACACGTATTAAATATAAGAAATTGGCTGCTGACTATTCAAAGACAGACCCTAAACTTTCCTCACAGTATAATCGTAAACAATTACCAATTAAGATTTTTATTAACGCCTTCTTTGGTTCATTGTCAGCACCTCACGTATTCCCATGGGGAGATATGGATATGGGTGAACAAATAACATGTACTGGTCGACAATACTTAAGACAAATGATTATGTGGTTTATGGAAAGAGATTACAAACCATTAGTTATGGATACGGATGGTGTTAACTTTTCAGTACCTGAAGGTAAGGACCAACATAGTTATGTGGGTCTTGGGTTAAATGGATTAGTTGAAAAAGGTAAAACGTATTATGGTTCAGAGGCAGATGTTGCGGAATATAACGATATCTTCATGAGGAATGAAATGGGGTTAGACACAGATGGACAATGGCCGGCAACTATAAATGTTGCACGTAAGAACTACGCACTATTAACAGATAAAGGAAAAGTAAAACTAACGGGTAATACTATTAAATCTAAAAAATTACCCACATATGTTGCAGATTTCTTAGATAAAAGTCTTCGTATGTTATTAGATGGAAAAGGTCATGAATTCTTAGACTATTACTACGAGTATGTAGATATTATTTTTAACAAAAAAATACCAATAGCGAAAATTGCCAACAAAGCCCGTGTTAAACAAAGTATCGAAGATTATAAAAAACATATAACTAAAAGAACTAAATCGGGTTCATTTATGTCTCGTCAAGCACATATGGAATTGGCAATAAAACATAATTTACCTATTGGGTTGGGTGACACTATCTACTATGTGAATAATGGTGAGAGAAAATCACACGGTGATGTTCAAAAGAAAAAAGATGAGGTGGTGTTAAATTGTTACCACATAAACGAGGAATACTTAACTGAGAGTCCTGACATGTTAGGTGAGTATAATGTACCTCGTTATTTAGCGGCGTTTAATAAAAGAATTGAACCCTTATTAGTTGTATTTTCACCCGAAATCCGTCCTGATATTTTAATTGAGGACCCCGCTGACCAACCAGTTTTCACTAAGACACAATCTGAGTTAGTTCGTGGTTTCCCTCGTAGAGAAGGTGACCAAGATATGTTAGAGGAGGTATTAACTTTATCCGATACCGAAGTCGAGTTTTGGAAAAAGGTAGGTATTGACCCATATTACATGTATGTTGACGGTACAATCGACAAGGTAGATACTGACTATGTAAAGAAAAATGGTGACATTATGTTAGGTCTTGAAGTGGATAATGTTAGAGACGAGGAAAAACCTTACATTGCAGAAAAGAAAAAAATAGTTAGAAAAAAAATAGAAACTAACCAAAAATCATTATTTGGTTAAGAGTTTTTTAAACCATCGGACGACATAACGTACCATGTTCTACCAATAAATTTAAGTTCGACAGATGCACCTCTTTCGGTTTCAATTTGATTATACTCATCATCAATAAGCGATTCACTTTTGATAGTAACATTAGTCATTGATTTAATCGTAATGTGGTCTGTTGTTTTTTCATCTAATGTGATGACACATTTATCAACTTTTTTAACTACAATTGCTGACTCACCATTAGTAGTGTAAGACTCATCAGTTAATATAATTGAATCTGAGGTTTTAACTTCTAAACCACCAACAATTTTAGTGACGGGATAACTTTTAAATATTCCCATTTTAAATCACATAAATCTGACGTGGAAGTGCTCTATATTGTAAAGATTTGTTTAGACTTTCTGCTTGATTAGCCTTAACTTCCATCATTTTATCAGGACGAAGTCTTTCTAATCTCATTTTTAACTCTTCCTCTAATTTTGATTTTTCATCTTTAGATTCACTTAATAATGAGTCATATTCTAACTGTAACTCAGAATCTGGTGTTTTTAAATTACCACTAAATTTACCACGAACTCGACCTAAGGTCTCTTTAACATATGCGGTGAACCATCTACGAACCCATGTTTGTGCAGGTGAATTAAGTTCACCCCATCTTAAGTTTTCTAAATTCACATCAGACGGTAAACGAACGATATCAGGGTGCTTATCTAAACAACTCTCTCTATCTTCGGTTTCATAATACCAATACCATACTCTGTAGTTGTTGTTTGCCATATTACCAAAATCAAACTTACCACCTGGTACGTTATATAGGTGTATTGCTTTTTTACCTTCAGGAAGTGCGGTTATTCTGTAAGTAAGTTCACCACCAATTATCCTTCTTTTAATGTTAATATCTTGCATTCTAAGTAAGATGTCAAAACCTGGTGATACAAAATAATTACCCTGTCCACCCATTTGTGAGAAACCAGCACCACCACCTAAACCGATACCACCAAATCCACCAAATCCACCCATAAATGGGTCGAAAAAAGCTGCGTCAAGCTCAGCACGTGTAAACCAAAGAAGTTCATTGATTTCTCTACCTGCAGGTATTTCGTATATTTGTTGATTAGCTTTCAGGTCAAAATAATCTTTTTTAAGTTCAGAGTCTCCACCCGATTGTAATCCCACAATCTTAGAATATGCGTATGTGTATTGAGTTTCCCAGTCTAAAGAACGGGTTATAAGTGCCTTAGCAACTGATTGTGTATCTTGATTAAGACCATATAAAGATGTCCATTGAGATTCAATTAACCAATCATTAACGTATTGAGAATAATCCTCGATAGATAATTCTAATAATGAGTCCATCATTTCATCTTCTAACTCAATACCCCTAATCGGTGCACCAAGTAAGTGACGAATTCTCGTGTATAATTTGGTTCTTTGTGGTTCTAAAATAATTGACATATTGACGTTTTATATATAAATATCTGGTTTTATGCGTTTATTTTTAATTCACTAAACTATCAGAAGGGAAAGTATACCTACCATTAACAATTTTAGTGTCGTCATTTTTAAACACTAAAGTTCCTTTTGTATCACTATGAAAACACATGTAATCGGTTTTATATGGTTTAACATTACCCGTACCAAATACCGTAGTCCTATCTTCATTTTCTTCGGTATTATTAAATGGTTTAACCTGTATGGTTTTTGTTTGTCCGTCTATTTCAACAGTCGCATCGATACCACCAATCATATCATCTTTACCACCTAATTCACCAACTTTAAATACTTTTTTAGTATTAAAAATATTTTTCATATTAATGACGGCCTTTATTTCTCTTTCATCACCAAACTTATTGGTCTTATCTAAAGATGCCATGATACTTTGGAATGTCCCTGATTCTTGATTAAAAATCCTATATCTAAACTGAACCATCAATTTAATCATTCTTTGCACTTCACGTAGTTGTTGTTTGTCACTAACACCCACAAAGTTTAATGGGTCCTGCCCATAATGTTTTAACACTGCGTTGAGGTCATTCACTAAAATACAGAAGGCCGAGTAGTTTGTGTTCAACTTATTTATGACTGAACGACCTGGTTGTTCGAAATCATAAATCCCTGACATTTGACCATCTGCGTATTGATTTTTTTCGTAATGAAATTCTGAATAAACTTCTTTTAGTATATCCATAATTGCATACATAAACTTCTTTTTGACTTGTGGGTTTCTATTGAAAACCATTCGATATGTATTCACTTGTTGTGGTGAACATCCTTTAGAGAGTCCTTCACTAATAAGTGCTTTCACAACTTTCGACTCGTTAAGCTTACCTTTTTGATGTGTGTCGAATTGTTTGTTTACGAACGACCAATTAATCACCTTAAAGAAATTATCAACATATTCATTTCTTCTATTTTTATATTTTAGATAATATGCGTGTTCCCAAAGGTCTAACCCTAATAAAGGTATTCCACCGAATTTTACAGTATTCATTAACGGGTTATCTTGATTGGTTGTCGTAATAATTTTAACATCACCACTCTTTGTTAGAACCAACCATACCCAACCTGAACCAAACTTAGATAATGATTTGTTCTTAAATTCTTTTTTGAAATTGGCGAAAGTTTTGAATTTACGCTTAATTTTGTCAAGTACTGGACCATTTGGTTGTTGTGGTTTTGGTGACATCATTTGCCAAAATAACTCGTGGTTATATGCCCCACCAGCGTTATTTTTGATGGTTTGATTGTAACGAGATATTCCCTTTACAATCTGTTCCAATTCTAAGTCTTCGTCCTTAACCGACTCTAACGCCTTGTTGAGTTTTTTAAGATACCCTTTATAGTGTTGATTGTAATGAACATTCATCGTTTCTTTATCGATGAAACGACTTAAAGATGAGTATGAATAAGGTAACTTAATTGCCGTTATTCTTTTTACTCCTTTAACATTTTCATTTATTTTTTGATTGTTTTCTGATTCATTAATTGTTTTTTCAATATCTTGAATTCGTTCTTGGCTTTTTTTAAACTTCATAATTATGTGTTTTTTATATAAATAACACCATATGAGAAAAATGTACTATCTTCTTGTGATAGTATTTAATATTTCTTCAACAATACTCCCCTTATCTTCATTATCCCCCATAACAGTTTCAAAAACGTTTTTCTTTTTTGATAATATGTCGTATATTGCACCCTCGATAGAGTTTTCAAATATCGGATAAAAGACAGATACGTTAGACTTTTGACCGTATCTATAAGCTCTGTCCTCAGCCTGTGAATGGTCTGAGGGTACAAATGATAAATCATTCATTATTACTGCTTCGGCAGATGTCAATGTAATCCCGACACCAGCAGCTTTCAGATTTCCAACGAAAACCTTAACCTTATCGTTTGTTTGAAATTCATCAACTGAGTGTTGTCGTGCGGGTTTAGACATTTTACCGTCTAATGTCACAGCGTCTTTACCAAAATGAGATTTTATTTGATTTAATGTATCTGTAAAGTTTGTAAAAATAATAACTTTTTTTCCTTGTTCTATGATGTTTTGTGCAATCTCGATGGTGTCTCTAACCTTTTCTTCTGCTATGATTTGTCTGACTTTCATTAGTTTTGAGAACTGCACGGTTAATGAGGAAGATTCCTCTGAATTTTCATACCAATCAAAGTACTCACCCATAAGTGCTTCATATTGTTTTGATTTTAGTCGTAAATAAACGGGTGTTAATATTTTATCAGGTAAGTCCAATATATCTTCTTTTAATCGTCTAAGTACGTGTGGTTTTGTTCTATCTCTTAATTCTATCAAATTAGAAGAACCGTTAACATTCCAAACTTTTCTATTTCCTACATTAAATTGATACCCCTCACAATAACGAATCGCGTAGGCCATCCAATTATATGCCACAGGTGAGTCAACTAAATCTAATAAGTTAAAGTAGTTAATTGGTCTTGATGTCATTGGTGTACCTGTTAGTAACCATACTTTACCGACCTTATTACAAATATCGTTGGCTATTTTTGTTCTTTGGGCTTGTTTGTTTTGTATATAATGTGCCTCATCAACTATCACGACATCAAAACCGTAGTTCAGTATTATCGATTCCTTTACCTTTTTAAGGTTATGGAAGTTTTTTAGTATATCGAAATTTATAATCATAAAGTCAGCAGGTTCCCATTTCTTACCCTCAACTATTGATATTGACTTATCTGTATAATTTTCAATCTCTCGTTGCCAATTGATTTTTAATGATGCTGGACATATAATTAATATCTTTTTTGCACCTGTTTCCAACGCAGCCATTACGGTTGCGGTTGTTTTACCAAGACCCATATCATCCGCCAAAATATATTTATCGTTACCGACTAATTTTTCAACAGCCAGCTTTTGATGTTCTAAAGGTGGTCTATGTGAGTATTTGGTGTAGTCTATTTCGACTTTCCTTTCTTTATTTTGTATAACTGCTGCTTTTGGTAACCAAAAATCATGTAGGTCTTCAGATTCAAAAAGTTTCCCATATATGTGGAACGATTTATCTTTTTCGACTAATATTTTTTCAACATAAATTTGAGTGGGTCTTTTGGGAAGTAATTTTTCCTCTTTCATTTTATTTCCGAAGTACTCATCTAACTCAACCCATTTTCTTGCGATTTTTGGTTGTAACTCGTGAAAGTCGATTACATAGTCTGATTGTGCCCTTGTTATTTTAAAATGTTTTTTAATTTGCATTTTTTTCTTTAACAAAAGTATATAATTGTTATACCCCTCGTACTCTTCTAAAATACGGGTGGCCCTTATTTCAGGGACGTTTGAAACCAAATTATTTTCTTTCATACATGTAAATACATTTAAATATAATCTATTTATAGATATTTATCAATTGATGAGTCAAAGAAAAGTACCAATAACGAGATTAAGTAAATTCTTCGCTGAAGAAGATTTTGATTTAGATATCTCCATGGGCCAAGAATGGTTACATGGTGATATGAATTTCACGTTTGTGTTATATCGTGTAGATAGACAACGAACTAAGAAAGACGATGTTTATGGTGAGGTAGTTTCCGAAGGGGTTCAGTATCGAGCACCTATAGAACTTAAAGGTTATGTTCAGATTGAAGCACCGACAAACGCGTTTATGGGTAACTCAAAAATCGGACAAGTAGAACCAGGAAACTTAAAAATCGGTATATACCAATCATACTTAGATGAGATGGGTGTCGATATCGAGTTTGGTGATTATATTGGTTATTATGAAAAAGAAGATAGAGTTAGATACTACTCCGTTGCTGATGACGGTCGTATCACCTCAGATAACAGGCATACATATGGTGGTTATAAACCATATTACAGGAGTATTGTGGCGTCGCCGGTGTCAAATGATGAATTCAACGGAATATAATGGCATTACCAAAAAAGATAAAAAAAACGATTGATTTAATTCCTAAAAAAACAGGGTTAGATAGGAGGATTCAACTTTTAGATGATATTCAAAAGGACGGAACATACCTACCTAAAGGTATTGGTCATGCTGATTTGGACCGAGGAATGTTAGATTTCGTAAAAGAAGATTTAAAAACTTTTATGGACGGTAACACCGTTCCTACTGTAGATATTATTATCACAACACAGAATTGGTCTCAATTTACAGAAACTTGGAATTTCCAAGATTTAGATAAAAACGTTAAACCCCCATTTATTACTACTGTTAGACAACCTGAAGTCCCTTATGGTACTAACCCATCTTTACAATACACAATACCTAATAGAAAACAATTTTATTATGCCAAGGTTCCGACATGGGACGGACAAAGAAAAGGTGTAGATGTTTATAAGATACCTCAGCCAATACCTGTCGATATAACATATAATGTTAAAATATTTGTTAATCGAATGAGAGGGTTAAATGAGTTTAACAAAAATGTTTTACAGAAATTTTCTTCTCGACAAGCATACACAATTATTAAAGGACATTACATTCCTATTGTTTTAAATAACATTTCAGATGAATCAGTTATGGACATTGATAAAAGAAAATACTACATACAAAACTACGAGTTTACTATGTTAGGGTTTTTAATGGATGAAGATGAGTTTGAGGTAAGTCCAGGTGTGTCGAGAGCATTGACAATGTTTGAAATACCTCAACTTAATAAGTCAGTGAAGGTTAATCCTCAACCTGAAAACCCAAATGAGTTCCCTGTTGATTTACTTTTTGTTAGTGGTAATACAGAATTAAGTGAAACATTTAGGTATAGTGCCGACCTACATTTAAATGAAACTTTCAATGTGGATAGTTTCTCAGTGTACATTAATAATGACTATGTTGGTGATAACATAACAAAAATTCAGGTAAATACTAATGATTTGGTTAAGTTTGTTGTCGTTAAAAAATCTATTGGTGAATCTCAGATATTCACAACGGCAAAACTGATTTAATTACTCACCGTAAATATCTTTAGGTTTCGAACATTTTTCCATAATCATTTTCTCTAAAAACTTATACATTTTTAAACCATTATCTTCACAATACGTTTTTAATGTTGAGTGAACTTCTGTCGATATTTTAATATTTTTAATTTCTTTCATAAATAAAGGTAGAAAAAAGGCAGAATAAATACTGCCTATTTTATAAATATGCTACCTCAGTGAATGTTTTTTGCGTTTTTTCTAAATATTTATTATAAAATAAATTCTAAAAGAAATTAAAAAACATGGCAGTATCAAACAAAGTATTCGTTTCTCCAGGTGTTTACACATCAGAAAGAGATTTGAGTTTCGTGGCACAAAGTGTTGGGGTAACGACTTTAGGTTTAGTTGGTGAGACTTTAACAGGTCCAGCATTTGAACCAATTTTTATCTCAGGCTTTGACGAGTTCCAATCTTACTTCGGAGGGACAAACCCAACCAAATTTGTTAACACACAAATCCCAAAATATGAAGCGGCTTACATCGCTAAAGCATATTTACAACAATCTAATCAACTATTCGTAACGAGAGTATTAGGTTTATCAGGTTACGACGCAGGTCCTTCTTGGTCAATTACGACACAAGCAAACTTAGACCCATCAACTTTATCAACACCAACTGTAACAACGTGGTCTGTGGATTTCACAGGTTCAACAGGTTCGACAACATCAGTTAGTCTTGGAGCGTTCCCGTCACCTATATCTGATTATATTAATGACACGATTACATTATATAATGGAGACTCAACAACAATGTTGACTCAGATGCAAACATTTATACATAATGCATTATTAGACAATTCACTAAGTGCGACGACAGGTTCACAGTGGGGTGTTGTGACAGATGCGGTATATAACTCATTTACGGGTCAAGGATACACGGCAATAACTAATAGTTTAGGTGTTGATGGTTTATATGATTCAATTGCAGATTATGATGATTCTTTAATGGACCCATGGTACTATGGAGCATTTGAACCAGGTTCAAATGATAACTATAGTGGTATGTCATTTAACTCGGCAATTACATCATTAACAGGTACAGGTGTATCAGGAAGTTTTTCAGGGACGGTTAGTGGTTCAGTATTAACATACTCGGCTTCGGCGTTTACCGAATATAACGATGTTGTTGTGGCAACTCTACGTTCAAGAGGTAATAATAGTAATTCAGATGGTGGACCAGTTTATAATATTAGTGGCTTAACACAAGTAGTTATGGATTGTTCAGGGGCTTACGCTGATGTTCAAAAGAATCCGTATTCTCCATTTGCGATTTCAGGTATTACAAATAACGGTGGGACATTCTCATTCAAAACATCATTTAACTTATCTGATACAAATTATTTAACTAAAGTATTTGGTTCAACTAACTTCGGTAAAACAAGTAGTGAATTCCCATTATTTGTTGAGGAGTCTTATTACTCACTATTAACACAAGGTTATAGGTTAGGTAAAATAAGAGGTCTTAACTGTGACTTGGTTTCTTTACCATCAGCAAGAAACGACAACGGTGGCAACACATCAATCGGTTGGTATTTAGAACAATATCAAACACCGTCAACTCCATTCTTAGTTTCAGAATTAAGAGGTACAAAAGTAGATAGGTTATTTAGATTTGTCTTAATATCCGATGGTAATGCAGCAAACAACTTAGTAAAAGTTTCATTGGCGAATATGTCATTCTCAAATAATACTTTTGATGTTATTGTTCGTGACTACTTTGATACGGATGCTAATCCTGTTATTATTGAGAAGTTTACTAACTGTACTATGAGTCCAGGTGAAAATGGTTATGTGGCTAAGAAAATTGGTACATCTAACGGTGAGTTTGAACTTAAATCAAGATACATAATGTTAGATATGGACGAAGACGCACCTGTAGACGCACTACCATGTGGGTTTGAAGGTTACGTAATGAGAGAATACTCAGGAGCAAGAAGTCCATTCGTAGAATATAAAACAAAATACAATACACCAGGTGAAGTTATTTATAACCCACCATTTGGGACAACAACAGGATTAGACAATTCAACAAGAAGTTCAGGTGATAAAGTTAGAAAAACATACTTGGGTATATCAAATACCGTTGGTATTGATTCTGACTTCTTTAAATACGGTGGTAAACAAAACCCATCAAACCTTTCAACCGCAACTGAAAGTACTGATTGGGCTTACTTAACTAAAGGTTTCCATATGGATTCAGGAGCAACAGTTGTTACAATTTCAGGACAGTATGTTTCTTCAGGAACTTCAGCGTTTGATGTTGGTTCAGCTAGTTTCACTACTGACCCTACGTTACAAAGTAACCCTTACTATAAATTAAATTCTCGTAAATTTACTTTATTGGCTAAAGGTGGTTTTGATGGATGGGACATTTATAGACAATTCCGTTCTAATCAAGACACATTTAGATTGGGTGGTACAGGATATTTAGCTGGTTCAGCACCTTCAGTATCATTCCCAACCGCAACAGGATGGGGACAATTCAAACAAATTGCAGTTGGAGAAGACACTACTGATTGGGCGAATAGTGATTACTACGCTTACTTAATGGGTCAGAAAACATTTGAAAACCCTGAAGCAGTAAACATCAACATATTTGTAACACCAGGTATTGATTATGTTAATCACTCAAACTTAGTTGAGGATGCGGTTGATATGATTGAAACAGACAGAGCAGATTCAATCTACATCTGTACTACACCTGATTACAACATGTATGTTCCTAACACATCTTCATTTGATACGGACTTTATCTACCCTGATGAGTCAGTTGATAATTTAGAGGAGTCAGATATTGATTCTAACTACACTGCAACTTATTACCCATGGATTTTAACAAGAGATGGTGTGAATAATACACAAGTTTACATTCCACCAACATCTGAAGTTGTTAAAAACTTAGCATTAACAGATAACGTGGCTTTCCCTTGGTTCGCAACTGCTGGTTACACAAGAGGTTTGGTTAACGCTGTTAAGGCACGTAAGAAGTTAACGCAGGAAGATAGAGATACACTATATCAAGGTAGACTAAACCCAATTGCAACCTTCTCTGATGTTGGTACTGTAATTTGGGGTAATAAAACTCTACAACTTAGAGAGTCAGCACTTGATAGAATAAATGTAAGAAGATTGTTACTACAAGCACGTAAATTAATTTCGGCAGTAGCTGTTAGATTGTTATTTGAACAAAATGATGACCAAGTAAGACAAGATTTCTTAGACGCTGTTAATCCGATATTAGACTCAATTAGAAGAGATAGAGGTCTTATTGACTTCCGTGTTGTTGTTGAAAACACACCTGAAGATTTGGATAATAACACGTTAACAGGTAAGATTTATTTAAAACCAACGAGAGCACTTGAATTCATTGATATTGAATTCTTGATAACTCCAACAGGAGCATCGTTCGAAGATATCTAATTCGACATATTTATATTAACATGGGGACTACATGGTGGTCCCCATTAGCCATAATTAAACGTTTAAACAAAAAAAAATGAAATTTAAAAAATCTATATTATCGGAACACCTTAATATTAAGGGTAATGGAGTTAAGACTTTTTCTGAAAAACCACAAAATATTGTAATTTCAGAAACACAATTAGAGAGATTAATCGAGAAAATTAACACTAAAAAGTAATGGTTCGTAAAATTTTAAGAGAGTACATCGAAGAAAAAGAGCTGAAAGAAGGTTTTGACGATGTTGGTAATCCCGACTTAAAGTATTACGCTTTTGATTGGGACGATAACATTTTGAACATGCCAACTCAAATAATGGTTTTAACCGACGATGGTAAAGAGGTGGGTATGTCAACTGAAGACTTCGCAGAGTATCGTGGGGTTTTAGGTAAGGAACCATTCATGTATAATGGTGATAATATTGTAGGTTATGCTGAAGACCCATATAGAAACTTTACTGTAAAGGGAGATTCACAATTTATTGTAGATGCAATGGTTGCGGATGAAGGACCTTCATGGAGTGATTTTGTGGAAGCGGTGAACGGAGGGTCAATATTCTCTATAATAACTGCTCGTGGACATACACCTTCAGTTTTAAGAGATGCGGTCTATAACATGATTATGACTAACCATAAGGGTATTAGTAAAGATACATTAATTAGTAATCTTAAAAAATACCGTGACTTTACGGGTGAAGATGATATGACTGATGATGATATGATTGAAATGTACCTAAACTTACTGAAGTTTCATCCAGTGACATATGGAGAAGGTAGTGCAGCTAATCCTGAAGAAGGAAAGATTAAGGCTTTAAGAGACTTCATTTCATACGTTAAAGAAATGTCCTCAAAGTTAAATCAAAGAGCTTTCTTTAAAAATGACATAAAAAACAACTTTGTACCTATGATTGGGTTTTCAGACGATGACCCCGGAAATATTGATTCAATAAAAGATTTTCTGGATAAAGAATATAAAGATGATAAACCAGTTAAAACTTATTTAACTAAAGGAGGAGAGAAAAAAGAAGTATAATATATACTAGTATTTATTTTTATATTTTAAAATCAATTAAAAAGATATAATATATTTTACTAGTTAGTTTTTATATTATCTGAAAATAAGATTAAAAGTAAATAGAAAAATTTTACCTACCCCAACTATTTATAAGTAATAAACTAAAAAATAATTAAAATTAAAATACAATGGCTGATTTATTAATGAAAATGCCGGTACCTTACGAACCAAAAAGAAAAAATAGGTTCATAATGACTTTCGATTCATCGTTAGGTATCAACTCTTGGTACGTAGAGTCAACTTCACGTCCTCAAGTATCGATTAATCCGGTTGAAGTACCATTTTTGAATACTTCGACATATGTTGCAGGTAGATTTACTTGGAGTACATTAAACGTAACATTCCGTGACCCTATTGGTCCTTCTGCGTCTCAAGCGTTGATGGAGTGGGTTCGTCTACATGCTGAATCAGTAACTGGTCGTATGGGATATGCTGCGGGATATAAGAAAAATATTAACTTAGAGATGTTAGACCCAACAGGTGTGGCGGTTGAAAAGTGGATATTACAAGGGACATTCTTAACTGATGTGAATTTTGATTCACTTGGTTATTCTGATGATGGTGTTGCGACTATAACTGCGACATTACGTCCAGATAGATGTGTTTTAGTTTATTAAGAAATACTATTTACGAAAAAATCAGTTCAACTATAATTAAACCATAGGAGTATATCTTCTATGGTTTTTTTAATATAAAAAATATGGATACATCAGCACAATACGGACAACAAGATTTTAATTTACCACATGACGTAGTTGAACTACCTTCAAAAGGTAAATTCTATTCGAATGGTAAATCATCCATTAAAGTTGGTTATTTAACTGCACAAGATGAAAACACACTGTTAGGTCAAAGACAAACTGATAATGTTATTATGACTCTTTTGCGGAATAAAATATATGAACCTAATTTTGACCCAATGGAGTTATTGGAGTGTGATGTAGAGGCAATCCTTATATTTTTAAGAAACACTTCATTTGGTAGTAATTATACCTTTAACATGAAGGACCCAAAGACACTAAAAGATTTTGAAACTACTATTACTTTAGATTCAATCTCTGTTAATCCTGTGACTATTGAGCCTAATTCAGAAGGTCTTTTTGAAATTATGTTACCCGTTAGTAAAAAGATGGTTAAATGTAGATTGTTAAATCAAAAAGACATACAAAATCTTCAAAAAATGATGGACTCATATCCTGAGGGTGTGGTTGCGCCTGTCGTCACCAAACGTCTTGAGAGAGTGATTGTTGAATTTGATGGTTCAAAAGATATGGCTGAAATATCATCTAATATTGTTAATTTACCAATAGCGGACTCTAAACATATTAAAAAAACAATGGAAGGTGCGGAACCAAGATTAGACTTGACTCGTGTTTTCACTGCCCCGTCAGGAGAAAAGGTTACTACACGTATAACCTTCGGGGGGGAGTTTTTTCGTCCTTTCTTCTGATTATAGGCAAGCTATGCTCGATGAGATTTACTATTCCGTTAAGGAATTAGGTTTCTCATACTCAGATGTGCTCAAAATGCCTACCTTTGAAAGAAAATATTTCATAAATAAATTTGTTACAGATATGGAAAACTTAAACGAAAAGCGTAGACAAAAGTCTTGATAAGGTATTTATAATAAAAGTAATTTAAATGTTTTTACAAGACACAGGTGGTGCTACGGATTTAAGTGGGGCGTTTCAAAACGCAACTCAAGCGTATACACAACTACAATCTGCAATTTTAGAGTTCGATAAAGTAGCTAAGTCAGTTTCCTCAGATGTGTTTGGTCAGGGAGCTAGGTCTGCCGCTGAAATCAGAATAGAAATTGGACAAGCGGCTGCTAATATGGCAGACTTAGGGGTCTCAGCAAGTGAGGTTGGTTCTGTGTATAGTTCAATTGCCACTTCACTACAAAAAAACGTATATTTAACTAACCAACAATTAGAGAGTCTTGTTGCTATACAAAGGGCGGCTAATTTAACTGCCGAAGAAATGGGTTCCTTAGTCGAGGGATTTGATTCAATAGGTGTTGGGCCAACACAAGCTGCTGAACAAATAGAATTATCTCGTAAACGAGCATCTCAGTTAGGGTTAAATACGGGACAGTTCTTAAAGACTGTGGGTGCAAACATTAAACTAATGAATTCCTACAACTTTAAAAATGGTGTGGAAGGATTTACTAATATGGTTGCTCGTTCACAAGCTCTGAGAATAAATATGGCTGATGTCACAGCATTGGCGGGTAATTTATTGGACCCTAGTGAGGCAATTAATTTAGCTTCGGAATTTCAAATGTTAGGAGGTGCTGTTGGTGCATTGGCGGACCCCTTCCAATTGATGAATATGGCTCAAAATGATATCGATGGTCTTCAAGAATCGATTGTTAAAGCAGCTGCGTCCACAGTTTCGTTTAATGAAACCACGGGTAGTTTTAGTCTTTCCGCGACTGAAATGAGGAGATTAAGGGCACAGGCAAAGGCTCTTAATATGTCTTATGAAGAATTATCTACTACCGCTATTAAATCTGCACAAAAACAAGAAGCCTTATCTCAATTAGATTTTAGTAGTAACTATGATGATGATACTAAAGAGTTCTTATCTAATGTTGGTCAATTTGAGGGTGGGGAATTAAAATTCAAAATACCTGGTCAAGATGAATTAAAGTCGGCTACTGATTTAACCACTAATGAGATTGCGTCGTTAAAAGACAATTTTCAAAAAAACCAGTTGAGTGCAAAAGATATTGCCAAAGAGCAACTGACGGTTTTAGAAGATATTGAAAAAACACTTTCCCAACCTGCAAGGGCAGTAACTGCATCAATCGCGTCGTCAAGTCAATTTGATGAAGTTACTGGAAGATTAAAAACAACCGCTGAAATGATGAGTAAATCACTTGCTAAAGTAGTTACTCCTGAAAATGTTCAAAAAGTGTTTGACGAAAGTAATAGGGTGTTTGTTTCTGCAGGAGAAGCATTTGCAACGGCATTTGATACGTACGCACAAGGTGGAGTTACGGATTTAGGTAAATTAATGGCAGATGCGTTTAATAAATTTGCAAATTTGACTTCAGGTAGTTTACTTGGTCTTCCATCTTTCAATACTAACAATATAGGTGGTGGTTTATTTAATAGACAATCGGGAAGTACACAATCAGCTTCATCCCAACCACAATCAGCTTCATTTCAACCACAATCATCGTCATTTCAACCACAATCAGTACAAAGTAGTAGTGTTTCACCATTGAGTCTACAACCTGTTAATATATCTGAAATCACGACTACTACCCCAATGAAAGTTGAGACAGCAATACAACAACATGAAGACTTAAATGTGAATCACACAGGGACGATACAATTACAAGGTAATGGTATGTCTATTCAATCTTTACAAACTGACCCTACTGCGTTAAGGAACTTAACTAATATGATACAACAAGAAATCGCTAGACAAGGGAGTACTTATTAATCATAAAATAAGTAATTCGTCTATTTATATAGTAAACTAAAATAGATGCCAAGTCCATTATCATTTAATTCCACAGAAGACTTCAGAAAAAAACTGTTGGTCAAAAACCTACCACCTTTTAATAGTGATGGTTTTTCACCTTCTACAAATCCAGGTCAGTCTGAGTTAATACTTTCAAACTACACTGTCACTGACAGTGATGAGGTTGAGAATATTGGGGATGTTGAGGAAGTTAAATTATTTCTACAAAACCAATATGGTCCTGAAGGGGGTTACGATGACAGGTATACTGTTCAGGACGTCCAAAAATTAGTTTCAACAAGGGAAACGTATTATAAGTTTGTCTCTTCAAGTTATACGAGTGCAAGTATTCTATTAAATGATGACCCAGAAGGTACTAATGGTTCATTGACTCAAGATTCTGCAATGATTCAAATTGGTGCTAAATCATTGAAGGATGAATTTCAGTATCGTGTCGATGAAGAAATAAGACAAGAGACGTTGGGTCGAGCAAACTTTCTTAATGCATTAAAAGACCCTTTTATTGCTGCAGATATACTAACTGGTCGACAAGAACTAATCGAGCCTGATTGGACAATATCTTCACCTACAAATATCGTTGGTAAAGGTTTAGATTTCATAAGTAGAATAACGGGTGTTTATGTTCCGTTTTCTTGGATACCTGGTGATTATTTCGAAGGTAAAAAGGTTTACACTAATTTAGCTGTAAATGCCGTATCTAATTTATTTGGTGGAGGTAAATTATTACCTGAAAAAAAGAATGGTTCCGATATATTCCTTAATAATACAGGACGAGGTCAAACATCCACAATGTTTAAGTCTTTAGAGTATAATAGATTTAGACCTGATTATAAGGGTAATTTTATTTCGGACCTTAACTTACTGGCCCCTAATGGTAACTACTATGTTGGTAAACGAACTCAAGACCCTAATGATATTATTGCACCACCTAACGAGTTACCTGTTGATATGGACGGTAATAGAGTACAGACGGCAGTTAGAGGTTATGGTGAGTTAGCAACATTATACGAGGGTAATCAGTTTAAGTTTGGTCTTAATACTGTTGAACCAAGTGATAATCCTGACATACAAGGAGGGTTCACATGGGTGTCACCTGATAGTAGTAAAGCAGCTGGAAAAAAAGTAGGTGGAGGTGGAGATATAAAAGGTAGTGACCCAGGATTTCAACCTATTAGTTCTCAATTTAATTCATCGTCATCAAACGGTTTTAATTTAACTGAGGGTTCAATTTTAGACGACACTCAAAGGTTAGTTGATTCGGCCGATGGATTACAAGGTCAAGCCAGATTAAGTCATGTTGGTACTGCGATTAATCAAGTTTCAAAAGTATTTTTCGATGGGACACGTGAAATAACGAAAGGTTCGAGAGTTAAAAGATACGTTAATGAAAACGGTGCTTTTGTTGGTGAGGAATATTGTCGTGTCTTTACAAAAGACACACCATACTATACAATGGCAGACCTACAAAAAAGAGATGGTAATATACGTAAATTTACGAACTCTGTCTTGGATAATACATATAATTTAAATATTGCCCCACAAAAATCAGGGGGAGTACCAACGAACTTTGGTACTAAAGATGGTGAGAATATCACTAAATATATGTTGTCTATTGAGAATTTAGCTTGGAGAACGTCCAATATGACTCAAGATTTAGCTGAGTGTGAGAAAGGACCAAATGGGGGTAGAGTAATGTGGTTTCCACCGTATAATTTAAGTGTTGATGAAAGTGTTAGTGCCAGTTGGACATCTAATGACTTTTTAGGTCGACCTGAACCAATATATACGTATTCTAATACTCAAAGACAAGGTTCAATATCGTTTAAAATCTTAGTGGACCACCCTTCAGTTTTAAACACTTTAGTAGATAAAGAGTTAGCTAATGTCACTCCCGACTCACAGGTTACTAAAATTGTTGATAGTTTCTTTGCTGGTTGTAAGACAATGGATATTTACGAACTGGCAAGAAAATATGGTCAATTAAGTTTTAATGACATATATGAAGTTGTCAGTAAAACAAACAATCCTGATGTATTTAGAGAGTCCTTTGTTGAGGTACCAAGACAAAACCCCGAACCCGATAATGTTACGACAGAAACACCTCAGAAACCTGACTTATCACAGTTTGAGGGTACTAAGTTGTATTTCCATAACGATAAGCCAGACTCAAGGTCACGAGGTGTTACATCATCAGTACCATATAATACCACTTATAACAATTATCTTGCACTTGAAAGTGAGTACTTGACACAATCTGACTCAATAGGTCAAAAACAACAGGTTCAAACCTTCTTTGATAATAATATTAAAGCGGGAAAAACACAACTCGATTCGTTAATTGATAAGTTAGTTGAAGTTGCAACTAACAAATATAGAGTTCAGATAAAATTAACCGGTTCTGCGTCGTCACCAAATGATAAAAGTTATAATGTTAATTTATCTAAAAGAAGGGTCGATTCAGTTGAACAACAAATATTGAATGACTCGAGAATAAAAAAACTTAATGAAAATGGTTTAATTGGTATCCAAAGAGATTTCACAGGTGAAGAAACAACAATTGACGGTGTTGATTGCTCTAAAGAAATCACAGATGAAGTTGCTAAAATTTATTCAATAGATGCTATGGCATGTCGTAGAACTACGATTAAGTCAATTGAATTGACTGCACCTCCGATTGAAGAAAAAGAACCAACGGACGAGGACATTGTTAAAGTTGATACTGTGGTTGATAAAGTACCTGTAATTGAAAAAGGTAAAGGAGCTCCTAGAACGACTGATGAGATATCGATACGTGAAGGAATCACTAAAAAAGTATTGAGAAAATTACTTTCAGAGTGTGATTATTTTGAGGCAATGTCAGAAGATACCTCTTTCTTATATGAAGGTATTAAAGAAAAGATTAAATACTTTAACCCAACATTCCATTCAATGACACCAGAAGGGTTAAACACCAGACTTACATTCTTACAACAATGTATGAGACCTGGTGACACAATACCAACAATTGGGCCTGATGGTCAACCTTTGGAAAATAATGCGTTAAACACGTCATTCGGTTCACCACCAATATGTGTATTAAGGGTAGGTGACTTCTTTCACACAAAAATAGCTATTAATCAAATGAGTGTTAGGTACGACCCATTAGTGTTAGACCTTAATCCTGAAGGTATTGGTGTACAACCGATGATTGCGGATGTTACGTTATCTTTTTATTTTATCGGTGGACACGGATTAAAAGGTCCTATTGATAGATTACAAAACGCTCTATCATTCAATTATTATGCAAATACTGAGATGTATGATGAGAGGTCTGTCGTACCAGAAGACGCTGAAACTCTACCTTCGTTATTATCGATATTACCAGAAGTACCATTTAGTATAAATGATGTTAGTGGTGTGGATGCTAAAGATGGGGGGTCAACTATTGGTGAAATAACAAGTCAAGTGTTATCAAACTCAGGGACATCGATTACTGGTGTTATTAACTATAAATCTATAATGAATGATTTAATAGTTAAGTATGAGACATATAGGGACTCTGTAGGTCCAACATTACAGTGTGTTGCTGAGAGTTACGGGGAGATTGGACTGAGGTTATTTACTAAAGACATGAAATATGTTGAGGGTGATATAATTGGTAATAACACTAAGATTTTCGGTAAATCAGAAAAGTTAGTTGATAAAATACAATATCAGTTTAGTAAAGCTATTGATGATGTCGATAATGATGTACACCCTTTACAGTTTGCGGGTCTAAATAAAACTTTTAGTAATAGTAATAGTTTTAAAAATAAAGACGTAAAAAAATACGATAGAAAACTAAAGGAAATTATTAATAGATTACAAAGTAATTTTGAGTCAGAAATGGTTGTTGATTTACAAACATTAACAACTTATGAGTTAGAGTTAACCAGGATAATAGATAAGATGAATGTTGTCAATGAAGAAATTGATGGGTTTATACAATCAGATAAAACAGTAATTTATGATTTAACTGCGACAACACAAGTGTATCCATCGACAAACTATACTGACACGTTGGATGAACTACGAGGAGACTTAAAAATTATTAGTGATAAGTTAAACAAACTATACTCTATTAATGGGGAAAAAGTTTATACTGTTAATGGTAATAGTTTTGAAATATTAGCACCTGAAAATTCAAATAATGTGTACCAAAAAGATTTAAGTATGACGATAATGGTTTCTGATTTTACTGATGAACCACTTAAAAGATATTACTTAACATTCTATAGGTATATTTTAGATAATAGTGTTACCTTAATTGAAGAGTTAACAAAGTTAGTTAAAGAAAATAATTTTAAAAATCCAAAAGAATGGATAACTAATATAACTAATAACGTTAATAATGGGTTAAAAGACTTTGAAAAGGCACGGACTGAAATTAATAAACTATTTGAATCGTATAATGATAAGGTTGACTCAACAAGTGAATTTAGAGATATACCTTACACAAAAGATAAAGTAAGGGAATTTACATTTACTAATAACCCAACACCACCTAATACTGATACCGAAAAAATACAAAAACTATATTCGGGTAATAACGAAGGTGACCTAACTAAATGGAATAATAAAGTAAAACTACAATAATGAGGTATTACGATAGATATCAGAAGTTTTTATTGAATGGACAACAAACTGTTGTACCAAATATAGTTTTGCCTTCAAAAACTACAGATAAGAGGTATGTTTATAAAGCAGATGTGAGTAGATTAGATAAAATTAGTTTTGAGTTTTATCAGACACCTTACTTTGGGTGGTTAATACAAATGGCCAACCCACAGCACGGTAGTTTAGAAAAAGATATTCCAGATGGGTCCGTATTGATAATTCCATTTCCATTGGTACAATCATTACAAGATTATAAAAACACTTTAGACACACACTTCTATTACTATGGCCGTTAATAAGAATTTCAGAAGTTTTTACGGGGGTGAAAAAATAGCCTTTGACCAATTTGATAATATTGTCTTAGTTGACCCTAATAAGGTCCTTGACTCGGACGGTAAACAAATTGAAAGATTAGTTCAGCATGAGAACTTAGTAATGTATGCGAATTTGGAGGCTAAAATGATACCAAGAACCAAGCTAGCTTTAGGTGAGAATACTGACCAAATGGGTAAAAATTTAAAAATTGCGAACTTTGGGGGTAATGAAGATGGTAAGGTAAACTTTTTAAAACCACAGGGTAAAAAGTATTTAGATACCTCATATACAGACCAATTAACTGGTCAGAACTCATTAAATGGTAATGGTATCAATCAAACAAGGATTACTGAAGAGGGTTCGGTAGTTAACAATTCACAAGATACTCAACTTTTAGGTATTACAAGTATTAACATTAAAAACAATGCGTCGTATATACCTCAAGTGGATATTGAGATGATTGATGTACAGGGAAGGACGTTGTTTGAATTAGGTGAAAACTCACCATATTCGGCATTTTTACAAATGCCATATCCATTATTCTTTTTAACCGTAAAAGGGTTTTATGGTAAAGCAGTACGTTATGAGTTGATGATGAAAAGCTTTAATGCACGATTTGACCCAACAGATGGTAACTACAAGGTTTCTGTTTCTTTTATAGGACGTACCGCTGCAATATTATCAGATTTATCGATTGGTGCGTTATTTGCCTTACCACATATGTATGAGACTAATTTATTGGTTGATAGTAACGAGGACCCTTCAGATTATAACGGAGATTTGACATCATTAAATAAAGTGTTAGGTACCCAAGATTTGGCACAAATAGCACAAAACGCTGCGGGTAATAGTGAGGTCTCTACAAAACCAATCGTTGTGACTCGTGGGAGTAAAGTCATTAGTGATGTGTACTCAACATATATTTCTAAAGGGTTAATTGACGAATCGATTCCTAGATTAAATTTATCAGAATTGGGGTCTAGGTTAAATGGGTTGGAGGATTTTATTAGACAACAATTTAGTAAAGAAGATTTATCAGTATTAAATGATATTGATTTATATAGGAAAACAATAAGAAGTTATCGTGAATATATAACCGTATTCCGTTCGAAAAGGTGGCCATTTGAATATTTGGATACTACTAAGACATTTATAGATAAAAAGGGTAATGTATTTTATGGTCTTAAAAAAGGTGCTAACGGTTTACAACAGCAAAAAGATGCTGAAGCACAATTAGTTGCTAAGATTAACGAATTTAATGAAAAATTATTAACAAATGCCACGTTTGGAGAAGATGGGGAATACACAATTTTGGGTAAAAAACAATCTTCAGACATACCAGTTACTATATCAAGTAATGATTTAAAATTTGATTTGGTTTACGAAAACGTTGATATCGAAAAAACTTTTCAAAGACAAAAAAACGCAACACCGACAGAAAGTGAGTTGGCAGCATTTAATATTGAAACTACCTCATACTTTGAATTACAAAACAAATATTTAAATAAGGACTTAACGGTTGATGAGGAATTAAGTTCTCAGTTTTATGGTTTTGGTCAGGTAACTAATAAGAAAGAAACTTTATCAGGTTCGTTCTTAAGTAAGATTGATAAGATTGAGAGAATTTTTACCGATAAATCGGAAACGATACAAAAAGAGTTATCAACTGCGTTGGCTCAAAAAGTTGAAAGTCCTGATGGTGGATTAGGTTTTAGACCGACAATTAGGAATGTAATGGGTATGTTAATGGCAAATGTTGATGCATTTTATCGACTGATGGATGAGGTACACAGAGATGCATGGAATGTAAAAGATGACCCTATTAGACAAGATGTAATTGTCAATGAGCAAACATCCAATGGAGTTGACTCTAAAGATACTGTATTGTCTACAACTGACAATGATAAGACAATTTATCCTTGGCCTCAGTATTTTGAGTCTGAAATAGATGAAGATGGTAACGAAAAATACGTTGTAAAATATATTGGTGACCCTAAGATAGAGTTTAAAACTAAGGCGTATCTATTTGATAAGTGGCCTGAGGTTAAGTTTATTGAAGAGTTTATAAAGGGTAAGCTTCAAAAAAGAGAAGAACAAAAAAGTGCCAACTACACCAATCAAAAAAAGGAGATTAAAACAATACCTGTAAACCCTACCGAGTTTCCGTTTAATAACATACCTTACACTAATTTGAGTGAGGTAAATTTCTTATATGAATTATGGGAAAGAACCCTATTATCTTCAAACTACACTAAGATATATCGTAAAAAAGAGTCGTCACAGAATCTTTATCAAGTTACTGCCGATTTTGAAACTATCACCATTAAGAACGCTATTGAGAGTGACCCATATTTAAAAATGAAACTTAAAAGATTAGGTCTCAGTTCTTCAAATTTTGAAAGTGTTCTTTCTCATATTTCTAACAACGGTACCGGTGAATTATGGAACACATATTTAGCGGATGTTTTCGTTACCCCATATATAAGGGCTTATGATGAGAGACTCTATGGGTTATATAGTTTGTTTGAGTATGAAGACGATTCACCCGTGATTGACGTTTCAGATGATGGTAAAAATAAAATGAGGGAGTTCTTAAAGTCATCATCAGAAACAGATGCTTTGAGTTTCACAGATGTGTATCCATTAACTGATTTAACGTGGTTAAGAAATAATGTGTCAAAGGGTAATGCTATACCTAACGCGGACCAAGCAAACTCGACGACACATTCGATGTTCTTTTCTGATAGTAAAATGACCATCACTTCATTTAATGAAAACAATTTATTCAATGACTTTTCAGACACACCAAGTTTAGTACGCTCATGGGTTAATAATACAGATGATACCATTAACATACCTAGTTATACTTCTATAAAGACAAAATTTGATAACACAATAACTAATAATGATTACTACGCCACTGAAGGTAAAATTGATTACGGTAATGATTACAGTGGATTTACATCGAGGTATCAGACAACATCATTACTTAATACACCATACTTTATAAACTCAATAACGAACTCTGTTGAGAATAAGAAAAACAATATTGATAATCCTTATGTATCGATGGGGTATATGTATTTAAATTCGTTACCACTACAAACACTAAAGGAGAAAATCAATCATGGGGATTCAAAACCTGATGATGATTATAACTTCGCAATATATAATAAGTTTGGTGCGTTACACAAAATGCCCTATGCATGGGTTGTTAAATACGGTTCTGTTTGGCATAGATATAAGAAGTTTATTAACGATGGTATTGATATATTAGACGATGTGTGGACTAGTGTTGATGAGGATGACTTATATGGTCCGTTATCGGGTGTACCAAATCCATCTACGGTTTATAAAATACCTAAATATGGGGACACTACTACCTTAGATTACGTTTTAAATACGAACTTCTTATTACCTTCCGTGTCGTCTACACCGTCATACTTAGACCTTAGTAATGTTGGGTTTTACCCAAAAATTGTTAATAGTGTAAATTATCTATTTGGTTATGATGAGTTTATTACCGGTACGACACAACAAGATTTTACTAATTATAATCAAGGTAAAACTAATTTTGATGGTAATGGATTAAAAATCGCAACAAACAGTGATTCAATAATTAATGTGTCGTCAGGAAACACAACATATAATATTAGTTCGTACTATGCCTTTTACGATAAGCCTAAAACATATGATGTAACTAACACACCAAAAGTCTTATGTTACCCTTCTGCTGGAGGTGGTAATTTTAATCAATATCAATTTGAAGTGATAGATAAGTTAGGTAAAATTAGTGGTGAACCAATTAGACAATCTCTTTATGATGGGTCGATTAAAACTATATGGGGTGGTTCACATTATGGGTATTTCGATGCTTCTTTACTAAAAAAACCCACATATAGACAATACATAAAGACTATCGATATAACCAGTAATAATCAGACGGCTTTTAATTTAGAGTCCGTTTCTGAATACTCAACCATTGAGGAAATTCTAGCGGTGTTTAATGAATCAATAATGGATAGTTTTGAAGAGGAGTTTTTGAATTTTTGTAAAGACCCTAATCGAGATGTGGACAATGTAGATATTAAAGGTAAAGTTGAAGAAAAACCAAATTTAATTAATTCGTTAAGAGATATCTTTTTTGTTGAAAGACCCAACTTAACAGGTCAGGGTGATTTAGACGGTGTATTAATTGCCGAAAAACAAATGACAGGTCTAAGAGACTCAGTTAAGGTTTTATTAAATAAAACTTACATCTTTAAACAAGGTAACCCATCAAATTTCAACAGACGCTCTTGGTATTCATTTACCGATGACCCGCAATATCAAACACAGAATCAAAAAATAGAATTTGGAAACTATGTTAATGATTCATTACCCGAGATGGGTAATACAACTACGGTGGCAATTAGTGAATCACAATATCCTGACGCTTGGACGGCATTAAGGTTGTCTGTTGGCGAGTACGATGCTGACGGTATGAGTTACAGTGATAGTGGTTCGACTATTACCGATTTCTTCGTGGAGATGAATATTGAATTTACTGCAAATAATGTGAGAACGTTAGCACCTATAATTCAAATATATTCAACTCAAAAGTATCAAGACTCAACTATGACTGATACTCAGTTCATGTCACTATTTAATGAATATCTAACATTAATGGATAATTCACAGAGAAAGGTCCAAAATAATTTATTCACTAAATTAAATAAGGATTTACCTAAGATTACTGAGGAAAGTGAAAACTTAAAATCATCAATGAACGGTGATGTGGCTAAATTGGAGTTATATGAGTTTTTCAAAGTATTAAATGATAAATGGATTGCTGGTGGTGATTTTCAAAACAGGACATTATTTGAGGATTTTTTATTTTTAGATAAGGCAAATAGAGATATTGGTGATAAACTAATTGTGGACATATCGAGTTTAATGGGTTTCATTAATGATAAGTCTGCTTCCAACTCAATTTACACTTTAATAGGTCATTTGATTAAGGGTAATAATATGTTATTTATGGCATTACCGTCATATACGAATTTTTATGGTGTTAATGAACCCGCTAAAGACGCTAAGCCGGAAGAAGGTTTTGAAAGTTCAGCGTCTGATGTGTTTGGTACATTCTTAGAGGTCGACCATAATAAAAGTCGACCACGTTTCTTGTGTCTATATACTGATAAGGTATCGGAACATTTGAAACAACCCGAAAATACCGATTATAGGTTTGGTGATGACAGTTTTGACATTTACAAAGCACAAGTTCTTAGAGAAAATCAAACGAATAAAACGGATTACGCTTCATCAAATAAGGTTGTTGGGTTTAATGTTGACTTTGGTGTGAGAAACCAGGGTATATTTAAATCTGTAAGTTTAGACCAGTCACAATATAAGGATACATCTGAATCGTTCCGTATTTTGACAGATATGGCGAATCAGAGTAAAGGTTCTAAAACCTCTCAACAGTCAACCTCTTTATATAACATTTATAAGAACAGAAGTTACAACTGCCAAATTACTTCAATGGGTAATATGATGATTCAACCTACGATGTATTTTAACCTAAGGTATGTTCCTATGTTCACAGGTCCATATTGGATTACAGATGTATCACATAGTATTAGTCCTGGTAATTTTATGACGACGTTTAGTGGTGTTAGAATTTCTAAATATTCTTTCCCTAGTGTTACTGATTTAACAATGAGTGTTAATATTGACATGTTAAAAAGAATTAATTCGAGTTATAAGAAACCTAAAACTAACAATACGACAACTGAGACCACACAAAATACAGGTAACAATGTTAGCAGTGCAGGTAGTACTGTGGCTCTTAACGAAGTGGACTCATCATTCTGTACACCATATACTGATTATGCTGGTCTATCTTACGTACCATTAAGAGATGAAACATTATCATATGGTAATATTGGTAATTATGTTAAAACGTTATCACTAAATCAGAATGATAATGATGTTAGAAGGTTAATTGGGGTAATACCATGGATTGAAAACGGATTTAACAGTGGTACAGTGAACTTTAAAAATGGTAATTTAGGTAATTTAACAACAAATAAAAAGATAAGGGGATTAAATATTAGTGATTTAGAAGGGCAAGTATGTGTTAGTAGTAACGGAAAAAATATACCAATTGCGTCATTTAGTGATTGGAAGAAAAGTATGGACGGAATCAAGGCATCGTTTAATACTCCGTCAGTTTACAATGATATGTCACAAATTGGTTCGGCTCAATATGTTAATAAAAATGAAGAGTTATATGCTAAGATATACATCAAGTATTATTACTCACAAATAAGTTCAGATACTGAATTTAATAGAATAATAACTAACCCTACAAATCAAAACGAAAAGGATATTAAACAAAGATATGAGGAGGTTACACCGATATTCGATAAAGCAATTAAATGGTATGCATCAACACAATAGGATAAATTGAGTTTTTGTTATATTTATATATAAAAGTAATATTATGAATGTAAAAACATTATTAGACCAGTATTTGTCAAAAGATACGAGAATTACTGAGAAAGATGCCGGAAATGGTTACAAGGAGGTTTGTGACTTAGATACAGGTGACTGTTATACTGTTAGTATGAGAGATGGGTTAATTGAGAGGGTTGATAACTCAAGACAAGTTAACCGTACCTTAAAAGTTGAGACCCCACACGGTGTGAAAACACTACTTAACGGGTAAAATAAAAAAAGATTATGTCGATAGATAAAAGAATATTAGAAGAACTTAAGAGACACAATACCATTAATGGGTACTTAAGTGAACAAGAGGAGCCGGTTGATGCCGCTGATGATTTAGGTGGTGATTTAGGTGGTGACTTAGATATGGATTCAGGAGCTGAAGAGATACCTGAACCTGTTGATGTGGAATCTGACCCTGATGTTGAGAAAGTCAATGACGAAGGTGAATCTGAATCTATGGATATAGAAGGTGGTACCGAAGAGTTAGAAATTACAGATTTAGTAAATAAACAAACTGAGATATCTGATAAACAAGATGAATATATGGATACAATGTTCACTAAGTTATCAGACTTAGAGGGTAAGTTATCACAAATGGACCAAATTCTATCAAAGATTAATGATATCGAAGCTAAGGTTGAGAAGTATCGTGAAAAATCACCTGAAGAAAAATTACAATTAAGAAGTTTAGATAGTTACCCATATAATCAAAAGTTAACAGATTTCTTTGATGATAAGTCAGAAGAAATGGAAAAGACGGGTAAGAATGAATATATATTAACTTCGGATGAGGTCGAAAACTATTCCGACTCAGACATTCGTAAATCATTCGGAGCTGATTTAGGTAAGTAACTAAAATTTAACCAACATACTAAGATTTTTTATAAAAAAACCACTCAACCCGAGTGGTTTTTTTTCTTTATGATGGTTTGACTTTATAGATGTAAACACTATATTTGTATAAGAGTTTAAGATAATAAATAACAAGAGAAAAAAGAAAAATTATGGCAAATGCATTAGACGCTGTGTTAGCACAGTATGAAAAAAACACCAACAACACGGGTGGTGGAAACAAAATCTCTCAAGAAGACAGATTAAAAAGGTACTTCACAACGTATCTACCTAAGGGTACTAAATCGGGACAAAAAGTCATTCGTATTTTACCGACACCAGATGGTTCGTCACCATTTAAAGAAGTGTGGTACCACGAAGTACAGATTGACGGTAAATGGACAAAACTATTCGACCCAGGAAAGAATGATGGTGAGCGTTCACCACTTACTGAGGTGTACGAAGAGTTGATGTCAACAGGTAAAGATTCAGATAAAGAATTGGCCCGTACTTATCGTCCTCGTAAGTTTTACATCGTTAAAGTTATTGACCGAGACAATGAAGACCACGGACCTAAATTTTGGAGATTCAAAGATAACTACAAACAAGAAGGTATCCTTGATAAAATCATTCCAATTTGGAAACAAAAAGGTGATGTAACAGACGCAAACGAAGGTCGTGACTTAATCGTGGACTTATCTAAGTCTAAAACTCCTTCAGGTATCGAATATACGGTAGTTAAAACTATTATGTATGATGACCCAACACCGATACATACCGATAAGGCTCAAATGACTGAGTGGGTTGAAGATGAGTTGACATGGCAAGATGTTTACGCACAAAAACCTGTCGAATACTTAGAAGCTATCTCAAGAGGTGAAACACCTGTTTGGGACACAGAGTTAAAGAAATACGTATATGGTAACGACACTCAAGAACAAACATCATTTGGTGGAAGTATGTCGACTGATACTAATACAGGTAAAGTTGAGGACCCACAATCTAAAATGGATGTGGACGAGGACTTACCATTTTAAGGGAGCACAAATATGATGGTAACGACACGAATGTCGTTACCATCTTTTAATTAAAAAAATATGGCAATAAAGAAAAAAGATTTCAGTTCACTGAAAAAAAAGTATTCAACTTCAGCAAAATACAAACCACAGAGGTTTTTTGATTTAGGAAGTGCGTTTTTGGATGCGGTCGGGGTACCTGGTCCTGCAATGGGTCACTTAAATATGTTTTTAGGTCACTCAGATACGGGTAAAACAACTGCGTTGGTTAAATCTGCGGTTGATGCACAAAAGAAAAGTATCCTCCCTGTTTTTATTATCACCGAACAGAAGTGGTCATTTGAACATGCAAGAACGATGGGTTTCGAATGTGATGAAGTGGTTGACGAAGAAACAGGTGAGTTAGAGTGGGATGGGTTTTTCCTATTTAACAATAACTTTTCATATATTGAACAAATTACTGATTATATCAATGAGTTATTAGATGCCCAAGAAAAAGGTGAGTTGGAATACGACTTACTATTCTTATGGGATTCTGTTGGTTCAGTACCGTGTAAAATGACTTTTGACGGTAAAGGAGGTAAACAACACAACGCGGCTACATTGGCGGATAAGATAGGTATGGGTATTAATCAGAGAATATCAGGTTCAAGAAAGTCAGATTCGAAATATGAAAACACATTATTAATTGTTAACCAACCGTGGGTTGAGTTACCTGATAATCCTTTTGGTCAACCTAAGATTAAAGCTAAAGGTGGTGAAGCAATATGGTTGAACTCATCATTAGTATTTTTATTTGGTAATCAAAAGAATGCGGGTACTAACAAAATAGCCGCAGTTAAAGACAAAAGAAAAGTTAAATTTGCGGTTAGAACGAAAGTGTCTGTAATGAAAAACCACATTAATGGTTTAGGTTATGAGGATGGTAAAATCATAGTAACACCACACGGTTTCTTGGCGGGTAAAGAGTCTACCGAAGAAAAGAAATCAATTGAACAATATAAGTCAGAACAGGCGGAGTATTGGAAAGAAGTAATCGGAACTGACGGAGATTACAAATTGGAAGAAGTCAGAGATGTCTAACCTATAATTAAAGGTAAGTTGACAAAAACACTATTAGTAGACGGAAATAATTTATTTAAAATTGGTTTTCACGGAGTGAGAGAATTCTACCATGAGGGTAACCATATTGGTGGTATTTTCCATTTTGTGAGTACTTTGAAAAAATTCTTAGTTGAACACAATTATGATAAAATAATAGTGTTTTGGGATGCAGATGATAACTCAGTATCGAGAAGAGTCCTACTAGAACAATACAAAAGAAATAGAAAGAGAACTCTTAACGAACAACAACAAATTTCTTTTGAATGGCAGTTGTCGAGAGTTAAGAAGTATTTGGAGGAGATGTTTATCCGACAGGTATCTATTGATGGGTGTGAAGCGGATGATGCTATTGCACATTATTGTAATGTCTCTAAAGACGAATACAAAACTATATTTTCAGCAGATAAGGACCTTACACAGCTCATCTCAGATAATGTGGAGGTTTACTCACCTAATCATAGAAACCTTTATAAGAAGGGTGATAATATCCCATTGAAAGATATTTCATTACCTCATTATAATATAACTACATTTAAAATTTTATCAGGTGACAAGTCTGACAATATTGATGGTATTTATTTATTAGGTGAGAAAACTTTTGCAAAGATTTTCCCTGAGATATTGGACAATTACACATCTGTTGACGATATTATACAACGTGCTAAAGAGCTACAATCTGAAGGTGACAAAAGAAAGATTATACAAAGTATCATTGAAGGAAAAACTAAAAGAGGGGTTTTAGGTGAAGAATTCTTTGATATTAACAAAAAAATCGTAGATTTGTCAAACCCAATGATAAGTGATGAGGGCATGGAAATGGTTGAACTCTACTATACTGAAGAGTTAGACCCCGAAGGGAGAGGATATCAGAATCTAATGAGAATGATGATGAAAGATGGAATCTTCAAGTACCTACCTAAACAAGACGATGGTTGGGTAGATTTTATAACACCTTTTATGAAACTAACTAGAAAAGAAAAAAAACGTTACAAAAACAAAATTTAAAAAAAAAATGAAAGAAAAAAACGACGTAACAAAAATGGAATTCCTTTTAATGTTGAATGAGAACATAGTTGTTCAAAGATACTTCAACGTGAGGGGGTACAATCCGAAGGCAAGAAAGAGTATTGATGTCTTAGAATTCGTTAATGATTTTACTAGCGATTTAACTGAAATCTTAAAAGATAGAACTAACATGTATATGTTAGACCACTACTACCAAATTGCGGTGGACTCATCTATCTTAGATACCTCGAATACCGATGGTGAAGAGAACTTCCACGTAAAAATTAGACTCGGAGATGAGACAATTTGTCATAGAGTTTTTGACGGAAAATTATACCCACCTAAAATAAGATACACTGTAGACATACGTCCGCAACTAAAAAGTGTACTTCGGGAGTTAACTGAGATTTTCTCGTCTGAAGATTTAACCTACGAGTACATGAACTATAAGTTAGTTTAAGTATATTTATATTTTACCCTAAAGAAAATTAATTGATATGTCAAAAGAAAAAAACTTCGGTTACCTTGGTAACTCATTCCAAATACAGCTTATAAACAACATAGTAGTTGACAAAGACTTTGCCAATTCCATTGTTGATGTAATTGACCCGAAGTACTTTGATAATCAATACTTTAAAATCATTATGCAAATGATTAAGGAGTACTACGTAAAGTATGAACACACTCCTACGTTTGCAACACTTGAGCAATTAACTAAAAGTGAGATTTCCTCGCCTATGGCTCAGAAAATGGTGTTTGACATGATAAATGACGTAAAAGAGTCACCAATTGAAGGGTCGACTTTTGTACAGGAAAAGTCACTTAAGTTCTGTAAACAACAAGAGTTACAGAAGGTAATGTCAAAGGCTCAAAAAATCATAGATAAAGGTGATTTTGAGTCTTACGACCACTTAGAGGAAATGGTGAGAGAAGCACTACAAGTCGGTGAAGTCGATGCTGGAACTGCGGATGTATTTGCTAACTTAGATGTGGTTTTAGATGATGATTATCGTCATCCGATACCTATGGGAGTTGCAGGTATAGATAACCTTATGAAGGGTGGTTTAGCGAAAGGGGAGATAGGTGTTATCTTAGCACCAACAGGTGTAGGTAAAACTACATTCCTCACAAAAATAGCTAATAATGCATTTAACTTAGGTTACAATGTATTACAGGTTTTCTTTGAGGACAACCCGAAGATTATTCAGCGTAAACACTTCACATTATGGACAGGAATTGCACCTGATAACTTATCGGGTCATAGAGATGAAGTAATGGAGAAAGTTAAGGAGATTAAGGAGAATACAACTAACTCTTTAACGTTGAAGAAACTACCATCAGATACCATGACTATGAGTCAAATAAAGAATCAGGTTAGGAAGATGATTGCGGAAGGAAACAAAATCGATATGATTGTTGTTGATTACATCGATTGTATATCGCCTGATAAAAATTTAGGTGATGAGTGGAAGAGTGAAGGTTCAGTTATGAGAGGATTTGAGGCGATGTGTCACGAATTAGACATTGTAGGATGGACCGCAACACAAGGTAACCGTTCATCAATTTCTTCCGAGGTTGTAACCACTGACCAAATGGGTGGGTCGATTAAGAAAGCTCAAGTTGGTCACGTAATCATTTCAGTTGCTAAGTCTCTACAACAAAAAGAGATGAATTTAGGTACGATTGCAATTACAAAGTCACGTATCGGAAAAGATGGGGTGGTCTTTGAAAACTGTAAGTATGATAATGAAATGTTAGTTATTGATACTGAACAAAGTATGACGTTCTTAGGTCTGGAAGAACAAAGAGAAGAGAAGCAAAGGGATAGAATAAAAGACCTCATGGAGAAGCGTAAGCAACGTGAGGGTATTTAATCATATTTATAATAAATAAACAAATAAATGTATTACTACTATGAATGGTAAAGAAACTAATTATGTAATTAAAAGAAACGGTGATAAAGTAATTTTTCAATCGGAAAAGATAAAATATGCGGTATTAAAAGCGATGAAAAGTGTTGGTAATATCGATGATGACATGGCGGATAAAATTGCTAGAATCACCAGAAAAGGAATTTTCAGAGGTGAGAAAGATAGAGTCCCTCATGTTGATGAAATACACGATATGGTGGAGAACAAACTTATGGATAACGGACTTAATAATGTTGCTAAAGAATATATTATTTACCGTAAGGATAATAGTCCAAACATCTTTAACAAAAGAACGAATTTAAAACCGTATGAGTACCCAGATTTAAATGACTATGTGGATGCAATTAGACACTCTTACTGGGTACATACTGAGTTTAATTTCACTTCAGATATTCAGGATTTCAAAGTTAAACTTGATAAAAAAGAAAAGACCTCAGTAAAAAGAGCGATGTTAGCAATTTCACAAATTGAAGTGGCGGTTAAATCGTTTTGGGGTGATATCTACAAAAGAATGCCAAAACCAGAGATTGGTAATGTTGGTGCAACTTTTGCAGAATCAGAAGTGAGACATGCTGACGCTTATTCACACTTAGTACAGTTATTGGGTTTAAATAACGAATTTGAGACATTGATGGAGGTACCAGCAATTCGTAAAAGAATCAAATACTTGGAGAAGGCAATCACTAACTCAAAGGCTGTGGAAAACAAAGAATATTTTGAATCGGTTGTTTTATTTTCTATGTTTGTGGAGAATGTATCGTTATTCTCACAATTCTTAGTGATTATGTCTTTCAACAAACATAAGAATATGTTAAAAGGTATTAGTAACGCAGTTGAAGCAACATCAAAAGAAGAGAATATACACGCTGGTTTTGGATTTGATTTAGTTAATCTAATTAAGAGTGAAAACCCTAGTTGGTGGACAGACGAACTAAAAGAAGACTTAGTTGTTGCAACTATGGAAGCGTATGAAGCGGAACGTGAGATTGTTGAGTGGATATTTGAAGAAGGAGATTTAGAGTTTTTAACTAAAAACGAAACAATGGAATTCATCAAACATAGATTTAATGTTTCATTGAACTCTATCGGAGTAGATAGTATATTTGATATTAATGAGACACTATTAGAAACGACAGAGTGGTTTGATGACGAAATACTGACAACAAAGCATACTGACTTCTTCAATAAGAGAAGTATTAATTATAGTAAGAAATCTAAATCGATTACATCTAACGATTTATTTTAAAAAAACGAAAAAACAAAAAATATAATGAAAGAAAGAAAACCATTTGAATGGATTAATGAAGAGTCTATAACCTTCTTACGTAGAGGATACTTAAGTGAGGGTGAGGAACCGATAGAAAGAATTAAAACTATTGCGGAACACGCTGAAAAACTATTAGGTGTAGAAGGATTTGCTGAAAAATTTTACAACTACATGGGTAAAGGTTGGTATTCTTTATCGTCACCTGTATGGGCAAACTTCGGTAAAAAGAGAGGACTACCAGTTAGTTGTTTCGGGTCTAACATTGGTGATAACATAGAATCAATACTATTCACACAGGCAGAAGTTGGTGAGATGTCTAAAATGGGTGGAGGTACTTCAGGTTACTTTGGTAATATTAGAGGACGTGGTGCTGAAATCACAGACAACGGACAAGCACCTGGAGCAGTACACTTTATGAATCTTTTTGAGAGTGTTGTAGATAACATATCACAAGGGTCGACACGAAGAGGTCGTTTCTCACCATACTTACCTGTTGAACATCCCGACATTATGGAGTATTTAGAAATTGGTACTGAGGGTTCTACTATACAAAATTTAACACACGCAGTTACGGTTACAGATGATTTCATGAATGAAATGATTGCTGGTGACGACAAGAAAAGAGAGGTATGGGCTAAAGTTATTCAAAGAAGAGGTGAGATTGGTTACCCATATATCATGTTCCATGATACTACAAACAATAATACCGTTGATGTGTATAAAGATAAAGGAGCGAAGATTAACAACTCAAACTTATGTTCTGAAATTGCACTTCATAACTCAGAAGAAGAGTCGTTTGTGTGTGTATTATCATCAATGAATGTTCTTCACTATGACGAATGGAAAGATACTGATGCAGTTGAGGTGATGACGATGTTTTTGGACGTTGTTGTGACTGAGTTATTAACTAAGATTGAAGACTTAAGAGACAATGGAACTATTGAGGGTAGAAGAGCGTTTTTCTACTTAGAGAAAGCATATAACTTCTCTAAAAGACAAAGAGCACTAGGATTAGGTGTATTAGGATGGCACTCATTACTTCAGTCTAAAGGATTAGCTTTTGATACGAGAGAAACTGCGAGACTTAATGTTGAAGTTTTTAAACATATAAAAGAAAAGTCATACAAGGCGTCAGAAAAGTTGGCGGAAATGTTCGGTGAACCTGAATATCTAAAAGGTTATGGTCGAAGAAATGTTACACTTAACGCAGTTGCACCAACAACATCATCAGCTTTTATTCTTGGGCAGGTTTCTCAATCAATTGAACCTATTTGGTCTAACTGTTACGTGAAAGATGTTGCTAAAATGAAGGTAACCATCAAAAATCCTGTACTTAAAGACTTATTAATTACTATGGGTAAAGACACTAAGGATGTGTGGAATAGTATTAAACAGGCAGATGGTTCGGTACAACACTTAGAATTTTTGAGTGATGACCAAAAAGATGTTTTTAGAACATTTGCGGAAATTAACCAATCATCTATTGTTAACCAAGCAGCAGTACGTCAAACGTATATTGACCAATCACAGTCACTAAACTTAATGATATCACCTGATATGGCTACAAAGGATGTTAACAAACTTCTTATTGAAGCATGGCAATTGGGAGTTAAGACATTGTATTACCAACACTCAATGAATTCGGCACAAGCTTTCGCAAGAAAGAAGTTAGGTCTGAATGATTTACAGTGTGTTGCATGTGAAGGTTAAGGGGTAAAAATTACATTCAAATTAAATAAAAGAGGACTTAGGTCCTCTTTTTTTTATAATTTAAATTGTTAAGATATTTATAGACAATGGCAAACGGTAAAACATATGGTATTAATTTCCCCTTTCAAGATAGTAAGGATGGAAAGTATCTTTCTCTTTCTCAAACGACTGATGAAGAAATAAGAACTGACCTACTACACCTTATACTAACAAGAAAAGGTAGTCGGTATTATTTACCTGATTTTGGTACACGTATTTATGAGTTTATTTTTGAACCTATGGATGGAACCACATTTGAGGGTATTAGAACAGACATTATAAATTCGGTTGAAAAATATATACCAAACTTAACAATTAACGAAATAACAATAACACCTTACTTAGATGACTTAGAATCTCAAGGGGAACTAAATATGGATAATTTAGGTGTTGGGGGAATTTATAGATTACCTGGTAGAGGTGTCGAAGAATATACGGCAAAACTAAGGATAGATTATACCATCACTGATAGTACCTTTCAATCTAAAGATTTTATAATAATCAATATTTAATAATAGATGGCAAGTAAAAAGATTTCATATACGGAAAGAGATTTCGAAGGTCTAAGACAGGACTTAGTAAACTACACTAAACAGTATTACCCTGAATTAATAGATAACTTCAATGATGCTGCGGTCTACTCAGTATTGATGGACCTAAACGCGGCAATTGGTGATAACTTAAATTATCATATTGATAGAAGTATTCAGGAAACGGTTTTACAATATGCTCAACAACGTTCATCTATTTTTAATATTGCCAGAACATACGGGTTGAAGATACCTGGTAACCGACCATCAGTATCTATTGTTGATTTTTCAATAACGGTACCTGCGTCGGGAGACCAAGAAGATACAAGATATTTAGGGACATTAAGACCTGGTTCACAAGTTATTGGTGGAGGTCAAGTATTCGAAAATGTTTATGACATTGATTTCGCATCTCAATACAATAATGAAGGTTTTCCTAATAGAACTAAAATCCCAAATTTTGATTCTAATAATGTTCTTGTAAACTATACAATTACTAAGAGAGAGGTCGTGGTAAACGGGTTAACAAAAATATTCAAAAAAACGATTAACCCTAATGACGTTAAACCATTCTTTGAATTTTTCTTACCTGAACAAAATGTTTTAGAGGTTGTAGGTATCATACAAAAAGATGGGACATCATTTCAATCTACACCAACATACTCTGAATTTGTAAATGCACAGGATAAGTGGTATGAGGTAGACTCATTAGCCGAATCGACAATTTTTGTTGAAGATACGACAAAACCATCTGACGTACCAGGTTTAAAAGTCGGTAAGTATATTGATACTGAGACAAGGTTCATAACTGAATACACACCTCAAGGTTTCCTTAAGGTTCAATTTGGTGGAGGTACATCAACACCTGATGACCAACTGGCTGAGTTCGCAAGAAATGGGGTTTCATTAAGGATTCAGGAATATCAGAATAATATTGGATTGGGTAGAACGGTAGCTGCAAACACTACATTATTTGTTAAATATAGAATTGGTGGAGGTACACAATCAAATATTGGTGTAAACGCAATAAATCAAGTAGGTACTGTTAACTTTTTTGTTAGTGGTCCATCTAATAACATTAATCAAACGGTAACCAATTCATTAACGGTCAATAATGTCACTGCAGCTATTGGAGGTGCTAACCAACCTTCTATTGAAGAGGTTAGAAATATGGTGACATTTAATTATGCGTCACAAAACAGAGCGGTAACGATTAATGACTATAACGCCTTAATCAGGAAGATGCCAGGAAAATACGGTGCACCTGCTAAGACTGCAATTACTGAGAAAGATAATAAAATTAATATTAATATCTTATCATACGATGCTAATGGAAGTCTAACTCAGACGGTATCAAACACCTTAAAACAGAACATTGCCAATTATCTATCAAAATATAGAATGATAAATGATTATATATCTGTTAATGTTGGTCAGGTTATCGATTTAGAATATGACATATCCGTAGTTATCGATTCAGGTCAGAATCAGGGTAACGTTATTACTAAAATAATTGATGAAGTGACTAAATACATGGCACCGACAAATAGAACTATGGGTGAAAATGTATTTATTTCGGAAATGAAAAGAAACATACAGGATGTTGCAGGTGTGATATCAATCACAGATTTAAAAGCGATTAATAAGGTCGGAGGTCAATACTCATCGGCTGAGACATCTCAAAGATATTCTGATTCTTTTACAAGAGAAATACAATTAGTTGATGAGACCATTTTTGCGGAACCATCTCAAATATATCAAGTAAGGTTCCCTGAAAAAGATATTAAGGTTAGGGTTAAAAACCTTAAAACCGTAGACTACAAGTAATATACATTTTACAAAACTTACTTATAGGTTTATTATTGTAAAACGGATAGATAAGTATTTATCTTAAAACTATTATATGTCTAAATCATACAGAATAAGAACCAAATTAGGTGCTGACCAAAACATTAATGTTACGGTTGAGCAAGACTTTGACTTTTTAGAGATTCTTTCTTTAAAGTTAAGACAAGAAGATGTGTATTCAAGATTCTGTGCTGACTATGGTGTTGTTGTTGGTAGAGTGGTTGCAAATAGTGGGTTCGGATTACCTAATGCCACCGTCTCTATATTTGTACCTATCGATGATATGGACCTACAAGACCCCGTAATATCCACATTATACCCATATAAGTCGGTTACAGATAAAAATGAGGATGGGTATCGATATAACTTACTACCGTATGAAAAGCAATATGGTGGACACACGCCAACAGGTACCTTTCCGTCCAGGTCGGATGTAATGACTCGAAATGAGGTTTTAGAGATATACGAAAAGTATTATAGGTATACGGTTAAAACTAATGAGTCGGGTGATTTCATGATTACAGGTGTACCATTGGGTAATCAAAAAATCGTAATGGATTTAGACTTATCAAACATGGGATGTTTCTCTTTGAGACCTCAAGACTTGATAAGGATGAATATGGGGGTTGCTGAACAATTTGATGGTTCTAATTTTAAATCATCTAATAATATTGATGAGTTACCTCAGATTGTAAATCAAGTGAAGGATATTGATGTTGCATCTTTTTGGGGACAAGAGGATTTATGTAATATTGGTATTACAAGGACTGACTTTGATTTAAGGGAAATGGGTATTGAGATTCGACCGACTTCGGTGTTTATGGGTTCAATATTTAGCGATAATGATAATAGACCATTAAAACCAAATTGTAAGCCAAGAACAGAGCAAGGGGATTTATGTGGTTTAGTTACGGGTCCTGGTGAAATAATGGCGATAAGACAAACCATTGATTTGGATGAAAATGGTGACCCAGTATTAGAACAACATCAGTTACCTAATGGTGGGAAAGTAATTGATGACCAAGGAACATTCGTAACTGATGTCCCTATGAACTTAGATTATGTTGTCACAAATGAGTTCGGAGAAAGTGTTTTATCAAATGACCCAGATGTTGGTATACCAACAAAGGGAAAATATAGGTTTAAGGTTAAATACCAATCGGAAGAAAACACGAGTCCGTTTGACGGTCAAAGGTTTATACCGATAAAGGGGAATGTAATTAGACCAAATTTTGTGGTCCCTCAAATTCGTGAGTATGGGTGGGATGGTAGTGTTTCTAATCCTGGTACCGACCCAAGTACATTATCCAATAGTGCGGGTCCATTCCCTGTGAACTTTAATAACTCTAATGAGGTACAATCACAATTTATTGGACTTACCAGTAATTTAAGTGTTAAGGTATTTGAGAATACAGATGCTGAGAAAATAGAAATATATGTTAATGGTCAGTTAAGAACTGAGAAATTAATTGATTTTCCAACAGGAGGTACTTTAGAGATACGAGTTACTAAAAAAAATAACTCAGGTGTTTTCATACCTGTTACCGTTAATTATGAGTTATATGATTACAAATATTCTCAGTTTCAAAAAAGTTACGCCTTCTCACTAAATTGGGGTGAATATGCGGATAAAGATGCTGCTATTAACTGTGAAGACTCATTCTATTTGATGAATTATAACAAAGTATATACTCCATCTCAGATGATTGATGAGTATAGAAAAGGTTATAATCGTGGAAGATTTTTAGGGATTAAAGAAATATTAAACAGAGATTGTGAGAGTACTAACAATAAGTTTCCAACGAACGATGGGGTTAAGAATTTTGACCTACTATATTTAGTTGTGAGTCTATTCCTTCTTCTTTTCACAATACCTCTATACGCATTAATATTAGTGGCACATTCTTTCTGTTTATTGTGGCCTGTATTACGATTTATTATTAATGCCCTTTTAACGATTATCGTACCTATTATGAATCTGGTAATAACTGCGATAAACCTATTCAAGAAGAAAAATAATAAAATTGAAAAAGTTAGTCTTAAGGATGCGTACTTGGCAAAAGAATGTCCGTTAAAGTCAATACCACTACCTAATCTTTCTTATCCGGCGTGTCGTGCATGTTCATGTGAATCGGTAGACCCGGAAAATGAACCTGAAGATGATGATTTGGTTGGGACTGTAGGTACAACATTAAATGTTAATTACTCAAAACTAGTCGATACTACATCAACAGACTTCTATGATTTACTATCGGTGACAGGTGGGACGGTACCAAATGATTGGGACAGTTTATATCAGTTAGGTTATCAAATGACAATGGCAGGATATGATGGTGTAACCACTTCTCAAATATATCAAAAGACGCCTTGGTCAGATGTTTCATGGAATGTCGGTAATGGTAATACATTCGGAAGTGATGAGTTACCTCTTTCTGAGAAATTCAATTTATTTAATGCTAAGGCAAAGTACCATGAACAAGGTGGGTATAATAAAATTAAAGTAAAAGTTAATAAAGATATACCGTTTAATAGTACTAAAGACCACACGGATAATGTTATTATGATGGTTATGGATTCTACCTCATATTTAAACTTTACACCCGGTAGTGTAATAACTTTTCAAAACCCTGATGATAGTCTTGACCCTAATGTGTCAGGAACAACAACAGGGACGACAACGTTTGATACTAGTGGTAATGCGAATGTGACTATAGAGTATATGAATGAAAGTACTCTAACTCAAAACACTACGACTTATACAATTACTGGTGGTACTCAGACACTTGACTACAATTTTGCATCAGATATTGAATATTATCAGATTATTACAGGGCAAACACTTTCCGATTATAATGCTTTGGAAGGGGGTAATCACGTTAATCAACCATACAATTCTAATATTGGTAATAATACTTTAGCAGGGAGGTACCTATTTGGGTGGCAAAGAGTTAATGGTAATTATCTTGTTCCTAACGCACCAAGCACGTACCCTGGTACGGGTTATGTACAACAAACACCAAACATACAACTAAATAGTGATTGGGAAGATACTTATGTGGTCTTTTTAGTGAGAGGGGTAGACCCTAACACACCAAGACAGGATGTTGAATATGATTTAAGTAGGTTATATGGTAAGGCTATGGGTACCTCAGGGTATAAAGTAAGGGGTCAGTATAAGTTAAATGTACCTATTCAACCATATTCAAACTCTTCAGACTACTCAATAGTGAAGCATAATGAAATCACTACAAATAATTCATCAGATTTTTCAGGGTTAAGACTATATTATAAGTCATTTACGTTCACACCTACAAATAGTAATTACAGTGGTTATACGACACAAAATCATTTAGATTATAGTTCTTATAATGGGGATACTAAAGAAAATTGGTATGGTGGGTCTCCAAACGTATCCTTATTAGGTTCTGTAGTTGATAATGTTAATGATGTTGCTAGAGTATCTAGTGTTGGGTCGTGGAGTGATTTTACCCCTATTTCACCTAGTGTTAATAATTGGGCGTATAGAAATACTGAGATAGTTGAAGGTGTGGGTGCTATGTATTCAGATGGTACACCATCTATTTCGGGTTATAGATATTATTCACCAACATATTACGACAGTAACCCGACAAGTAGTGTTAATATGAGTGATAATGAATTTTTAGTTATGAGGTCCGACAGTTTACCAACTTCTGACCAACACGATTTTAGATTTGTTTTACATCAGAATAGATTTTTCGCGACTTATATTATAAGTGACGAAGGTGAGATTGACATGTCATTTTCAACACAACCTGGTGAGGTTAATTTTGGTTCGTCTGAAGACTTTGGGGAAGATGCAGGTGCGGTAGCATCACAAGTGATTGGTTCATTTTCATGTAGTGGTATGGTACCACTGTCTTGTTATTCAGGTAACGGTGAGTCTATTGGTGTCTACCCGTCTGACGATGAGTGTTATTATGTAACTGACCAAAAGAAGTCTGAAAAATTGAGAGGTGGGTGTTATTACTTAGTGACAAGAATTGGTAGAGTGGGTAAAGATTTTGGGATACTTACAGAATGGTTAGCTAGGTTCAGAATGATGTTTGCCTTATGTAATAACGTTGTGAGTTTAACATTTGTTAATAATTGGATTAACGGTTCGTTATATATGTTTGCAGTACAAAAAGATGATGTGTATGGTAACGATGTTAATGAGACTAAATTCTTAAGTGACCCTACATATAAATATTGTAAGGATACTGTGGTGTATCAGACAATTAATAATTCATTTTTTTATCGGGTTTCACCATATAGTAACGGTAATTTTATTGGTAGAGACAATCAACCGGGTTTACTTCCAAATAATGGTTCTAACAACAAATATTTAGGTACACCAACTACGATTATGGACTTAGGACCTAGAGATATCTTCACTAAAGAGATATGTTATAATCCTGAGTTCCAAGGATATATTGTTGACACAATTAAAAGTACATCATACAACGATACTTCAGACATATTACAATTATTTGTAATAAGTCGTTTATCTAATTCAAATTTTTGGAGTAGAGTTGGTAATGCGATTGCACCGATAAACCAATTATTTACTCGAGAGAATAATAGATTAGATGGGGATGTGTCACAATTAATAAGTATAAACTCTGAGTATGGTGTTGTACCATTTTTAGGTTCGAATTATAGTGATGATAATATAAAGTGGGTTAAGGATAATGACGGTGAACCAATTATTGGTGTTTTGTTTGAAGCTAACACAATTAATAGGGATATGATAACACCTGGTAGATTTACTTTCCAAGATACACTTACAAGTCATCTAACGGATAATTATGGGTTTAATGACCAAGAGGTACCTTTTTATCAGTGGGGGTTAAAACCTAATAGTTATAGTTTATTCGGTACAGAACTGAACGACTGGGTAACTAAAGACACGACAGGTGGGTTAGGGTCATTTAACTACCAAAGTATGGATAGGTTAACATCGACAGAAGACTACGTATCAGATGTGTTTAGTCCGACTACCGAACAACCAGGTTTCATCTACAATTCAAAAATAGTGGGGACACAAATAGAGGTGTCTAACGATGCACCATCATCGGCAAGAGATAAAATCAATACGGGTTCACCTTACTTCTTTTATTTTGGGCTTAAGACAGGTAAATCAGCGATGAATAGATACATTGATAAATATGTACTTAATCAAGAGACATTATGAGTAGGGAACCAAATCAAATAAGAATAGTTCCTAGCGAAAAGCAGTATAAAGGGGCACCAACGATAGATAGTGGGTTACCAATTACATTAGAGGGTGATAAACGACAAATGGTTGAGGGAGACCGAACTGTCATTTTAAATTTGGCGGAAAGGTTTGATAAAGAACGACAATCGTCTAACACCATAAGAATAACGGGTAAGTTAAGTAATATTTTTGATAATATTTACACAGGTAAAACCACTTATACGCCATTTAGAGATGACTTATATTATGTGGATGCTTTAAATTCAGTAACGAGTAATTCTTGGAAAGGATATCCACAATACGACGAGTTTAGTTTTTTAAGGACTGAAGGTATTGACGGGCATGTAGACTTAATACCTAAAAGTGCTACGACATATAATTGGACGATGTATCTTTCATATGCATTTGAAAATGTGACGGCTCAAACCATGACTTATTATAATGAAAAACTAAGTGCAACAACATTATTTAATGTTAGTGATGGTATACCTTTCGCAATTAAACGAAGAAAACTTAAAGGTAAGGAGTTAATAACTTTTTACTGTGGTGGTAATCATAATTTAAGTGTGGGGGAATTTGCTAAGTTATCATTTGACTACGGAGGGGAGAATTATTTTCAAGTATATGAGTTGGGTGATGAGGAGTATAACAGTGAGTTGAGTGTTTTTTCCATATACGATTTAGGATATACAGGTACCACTTTTAACGATGGTGTAACGGGTACGTTCAAAAGAGTGATAAATAAAAATAACTCAGGTGAGACAACGTCCGAATACTATGTCAGGAAACATAAAATCCTAACAGACATTAAGGATTATAATATGGCCAGAATGGGATTTGAAAATATACCATTTAATAATAATTCAAAGTTAGAGTACTCAGCACTTACACCTAACAACGTACAAAGGGTTTCGGTTAGAAATAGTTCACAAACCGCATCTTTCACGTTTGAAAAGGATATTGATGTGTCAAGATATAAAGACAACCAACAAAGACCTTTGACGGAACTATTTGTTACGGTATTAAATAAAGGGTATATGGGTTGGTTTAATCCTCCGTCACCATCTAACCCAACAACATCAGTTAATGTTGGATGGGACTTTAATCGTCTTAAAGATAGTGTGGATACGTGGTGGTTACCGTCTAACAACGATAATAAAGATAATATTACTTTATCAACTTACACAGTAAACGGAAAAACATTTTACTATAATTCAAACTTAAAAATTGATGATGAATTATTAGGTGATTTTTGTGAGTGGAATGACTTTGAAATGACTGAAAATGTGGTATCACAACTATTACACAAATATAGTTTTAACCCTACTTACTTCAACACTAATGTAAGTGGTGCGGTACCTATTGGGTATGTGTATCACCCACACAATACTATTAAAATTAAAGAATTTTCACCTTATGTGGAAACAGGTCGAGCACAGGATGTTGATTTCATACCTGACTACGCATTTTATTCGAACTTTGAAGAAAGGTGGAGGTGGAGAGATTTGTACCCATATGGGTTTATAGATAGTGAAAATGTTGGTGTTGATTACCCGTTTTTAAATGGTGCGCATTACCCATTTAAAGACATAAAGTTTTATCAGATGTCACCACAAAGAAGGTTTAATACCATGAATATGATAGTGCAACCAATAATAGATAATTGTGAATAAATATAGATTTTCAGATAACGGTACAGAAAGGGAACTTCAGATTCCGATAGAACAATTTTGGGATGTTAATGGTCGTGAAGATGCTATTGAGGTGTACGAAGAAGAAGTTATCGAACAGGTAATCAACCCTACTGAGGACTTTGAGGTGACTAGATTTGACCATGAGTCTTATCGAGTAGTAAGTACTGACCCTAAGAAACCTCAGATGATTAGTAAATCAAGTGCTAACTATGAATTTTATTTTTTACCTGAAAACGTGAATATTAATAATGCGACGTCAACTGATTGGGTGAGTAATTATAACGACGCAGGTTTCACAGACAAAGAAATATATTATAGTACAAATTCTTATAAAAATAGCTTTTTTAAGTTAGATTTTTATGATACCAACGAGAGTCAAAGTCAACAAATATACTTTACGATAATATTGCCTTCATATCAGGGACAAACTAATAGTGTTAATATAGGTTCAAGTACGGTACCTAAAAACGTTAATGTTAGAGTACCGATTTATAATTTAGATTATTTAGGTGATAAAGAGGGGTTCTTTGTTTATTGGTTGAAAGATAGGAGTTACATAAACTTAGACGAATTTTATATGTCTGTTAAGTTTTTTAATGGTAAGACTGGTGAGTTCACAAGAATGATGATTGAACCACAATCTCAATTACCAAATCTATTCACATTTAATAAAGCGGAAAAGTTTTATTCGAAAATAGTGCTGGACTACACTAATTATGAATATCAATTAACCGATTTAAATGGGGTAAGAATTGGTACTACAAATAACCCCGTAAAGTTTTACGAATACGTTAATCCATAATGAAGACTGACAGAACATATATAAAGATATCACCTGAAGTGTTAAAAGATGATGTCATTCAGGAAACGTATAGTGGTAATACTTTTGGTGTTTATTCTCGTATGAGTGAGATACTAAGCGGTGGTACCAGTGGTAATTCATTATTGACTGGTTTAACGATACCGATAGTGTTCACACAATCATTTAATGATTTAGGGTATTACACACCATTTGACGGGTTTTTACTACAAAAAGATGTGGTTAACAACTTTGTATACTCAGCCAATACTGCGAGTGGGTATGAGGTCAATGTGTATAATACGTCCGATATAGAATTTAAAAAGTTTTTAAAGTTAGCCAACTATGTAATCGATTGGGGGGATGGTTTATCTACGCAAACAATTAATAATACTTCACCCTCATTTTTAACACATACATATGCCAGTAGTGGTGATTATAAAATCACTATAACACAAACTAATCCGTGGGGAACCACCGAAGTTAAAAAAACGATAACAATACCAATGACAGGTGTTACAATATCGAATAACTCAGGTAATATAACCTTCACACCTCAAGGTGGTAGTTGGTCGGGGACTCCATTAAATTATGATTTTATTTTCAGTGGTGACGCTCAAAATAATATTAGTTCTCAAGTTTCTTCAAATTATGTCTCTGTACCTTTTTTGGTTTCAGGATATACTAATAGTCAGTTAACCGCTTTAAGTAGTTACGGTTCTGTAAGGTATGCAACCAATGTCCCGATTTTTCAAAATGGTAACTTATTGGGTGTTATTGATGAAATAAACACAGAATATACTGCTTATACGATTAATGAAGTTACCTATTACGATTACCCTGATGGTACCACATTATACATTCAAAAATCTTCAGGATTTACCGATAATAATATTTCTGTTAGTGCAATTACAAAACAAGAGGTATTATTAGACATGGTTTCTTCGCCAGAAATACAGAGTGAGGTATTTATAGACAGAGGCAAGAACTCAGCTTTTGAAGGATTGGAAAGATTGGGTGAAGTTGATAACCTTGGAGACTTAACTAGATATGGTTATGGTTTCTATAAAATAAATGAAAGTTAAAAAATGGCATTAGGAACTTACGGAATTACAAGACCCGCAGACATGTCTCCAGAAGACGTTGAAATCATCATGAACTACACACCAAGTAGAGATGTTACCGAAGACTTTGTACTTAAACAATTAGACGCGGCTTCTTTATTGACGCCTTATTTCCACAATAATGATACGGGTGGAAATACAAATGAAATATTAGGTGGTATGTATAATTTACGATTACCTTCTAATGAATTTAATCAAACGGGGATATACACGTTATATATTCGACCTGCGGAGATTAGAACAACAATTACTGATTGTGGTGTTTTATCTGCGTTACCGAATGTTAAAGGTATTATTGTGGATTTGAATAATGTTGATGCTAAATTTAGAAATAAATTTGTTGCACAAGGGTTAGTTGGGTTTAGAGTTGAGTATCTTAATGATAATGGTACCAAAATACCTAACTTTTATAGAATAGTAACATCATCATTCTATTGTGAGCCAGTAACCACTAATTTAACTAATAGTTCACAAAAAACTATTCGTTATCGTTATGTTGAGAATGGTAGTGATTTGTTATTCTGTACGTTATCACCTTCAAGTGCTCCGTCAAACAAACCTAACGCGACACCATTTATTGGTCAACCAGACCAAGACATTATAATAACTAACACGTATTTTAATCCAATTACATTAGATATTGAAATGGCTGAACATGACATCGATACATTAGCGATTGCACTTTACGGTAATCAGACTAAAAGTATGGAAGATGGTATTTACACACTTTATGACCCATCAGATAACATCTACAAACAATATAACTTGTTTGAGATACGAGATGAGTTTAATAATCTATTATTTGAGGTTCGTCAGGATAGAGGTGATAATATCGATTTCAGTAAAAACTTCAATAATGTAATTGATTAATGGGAAAAAGTAGGAAATATCGTTACCCCGCAGCACCTCCAGCAGGAAGTGAATCGTTCTCACCCGACTTAGTTGGTTTTCAACTAGTTGATGGTGGTGGTTTAACGCAGGGTAATTTTGAGTTCACAACGTCTGTAGTTGAAAAAGTAAATCGTACCTTTAGTACAGGGGTATTTTCAAATCCATTCACATTGGAGAATATGGATATTGAGAACTTTGAGGAATCAAGACGAATTATTGCTAAAAACTACGGGGTTTTCCCAAACTATGATATTTCTGTTGTAACGAACTTCTCATTATATGGTTCACTACAAAAAAGGTTATCTGCATCGATAACTAAAATAATCAATTTTTTTCCTGCGGCGTTAGAGGTTGATAAGATATATACTGACTTTACGACTGCAAATACAGTTTATAATGTTTCGTATGATGCCATTGATGATGAGACAACGTTTAATATTGATGTCTCACGTATTAAAAATCCACTTGATATAGATTATAGTACGATGGCTGACAGAAATATGTCACTGAGACCAATGGAGGTTTCACCATATAGAAACTTAACTCGTCAATTCCTTAAATATTCTTTGTTTATTGGTACAGGAGAAACAGAGTATAAAGTTCAAGATTTCACACCATCACCATCGTTATCTGCTGGTACCATTGAAGTTGTTGTTGCGGGTAATCCGTATAGTGGTGTTAGTTCATCAACAGAGGACATAACTTTAAGACCAAGTAAGTTTTATACTGAACAAATATTTGACGACTCATTTGATGAAGTTGAGAAGTTCTTGTTAAATAGAATGATTACGCCGAAATACACTGCAATGTTTAGGGTTCCTAGAGAAACTGAACAGGGTAGGTATTATACGTCTGTTGAAAATATCACATGGCCAATTTTAGGACTATGGAATATTGATGTTGTCACTGTTGGGTACGAAAATTACCTAAATAGGTTAAGTGAAATTGGTGAGGTTATGGACCGATACAAGACTAACCTAATTAGTCGATTTTTAGTTACGGGTGCGTTTAAAGACTTTGACACGGGTGACCAAAAAATGGAAAAGGTACTTCAAATCTACGGAAGAAGTTTTGATGAGACTAAAAAATTCATTGATGGGTTAACATATATGAATAATGTTAACTATAATCCTAAAAATGATATACCTTCAGTATTATTAAAGAATTTAGCACAAACATTAGGTTTTGATACTAATAATTCGCCAATTAGTCAAGATGACTTTTTAACTACGGTTTTCGGGACAAAAAATCAATCAATTTATCCTGGTCAAACTCGTGATAAAACACCTCAGGAGTTGGATTATGAATACTATAGAAAAATAATCATTAATTCAGGGTTCCTTTACAAGTCAAAAGGTACGAGAACTGCGATTGACTTTTTAATGAGAATGGTCGGAGCACCTAAAGCGTTAATTGAATTCAATGAGACGGTTTATGTTGCTGATGGGCCAATTAATATTAAACAATTTGACCAACAATTTAGTGAAATTACAGGTGGTACAAAGTTAAATATTTTACCTGTATTAACACCTGAAACTACATACAAAGTTAAAGGGATTACATACACAGCATTTACGCCACAATCATTTACGACGTTTGTTGATGATGATAGGACAAATTACCCGATGGATTACCAAGGTTTTCCACAGTCAGTACCTGAAAGTGATAGTTATTTCTTTGAGATGGGTTCAGGTTGGTTTGAAGAAACCCCTAAACATAGGGCCAATGAGAAGATAGACATTCAAAATTCAAACTTTACAGGTCAAAATACCAATATACAAACATCATTAGAGACATATACCTTCGGGGAGAAATATTTTAATTTATATCGAGACTTCCCTAGTATGGATTTAGGTTTCACATTAACACCTATTAAAGATAACTTAAAATCTTGGCCGAGTGATAGTACTGGTTTAAGAAAAAGTAATGGGGTGTTTAATTCTTACTATAACGTCACTGATGAAAGGTTAGTGCTTAACCGAAAAAACATTGAGTTATATCTTAATATGGGTCAAGGGTTAGAATATGACGTTTGGGACATGAGTAGGAACACGGGATATCCAATACCCGCTACAGGATTAACCTATCCTTACCCTACTACAGGTGGTATTGATTGGACGGTAATAAATCCACGACCAAAAGAGAAGTCATTCTTTGAGTTTGCTCAGACATTCTATAAGAACATGATTAATGTAAGGAATAGACAAACATCGAGTGGTGGGTATGTGACCTTATCGTCAATATATTGGAAATACTTAACATCAGGGGTGGATGTTAACATACCATCTAATCAGTATACGTATCAAAAGATGATTGATTTCACCAATGGTATTGGTGACTATTGGATGAGGTTGGTAGAACAAGTTGTACCTGCATCTACATTATGGTTAGGTGGTCAGAAAATGGAAAATTCTGAATTTCACAGACAAAAACATAACTATAAGTTACAAAGGGGTTGTGAGATAATCGACATTGAATGTGAGCCGTGTGAAATCGAAGGTCCGTTATGGAAGTACGACTGTGCTAAACAAATTGTGGATTGTGAATTATATCCAACATCCACCTTCCAAAGTATATTAAATCAACAAGTTAATTCTATTGTGTCGTCTAGTGGGTATACAACTAATCAGTGTGATTTAAATAGTGTTGTGTCTGATTGGTATATTGATTTAAGATTAGATGGTAACATTTTAGTACAACAACAATTTTTTACGGGTTATGGATTTGCATCGTCACCAACAAATAATGATTGGTTAAATGCTGCAATTACACATTTCCAGTATTTATATCAATATGGTTTAAGTTACACTATAAGTGGGAATACAATCACTTTCACTAATATAGGTTGTGACCCAGACTTCACAAACAAAACAATCACCTTGAACGTAGGTATAAACATATCAATTAACTGTGGATAATGGCTAGTTATTATTTTGAAATAACCCAAAGGGTAACTGCAGGGTCATTATATACGGGTGATACGTATTATATTCAGTGGGATACAGGTTTAACTGGTTATCCTAATGACAGTAGATTGATGAATGCTACTGGTGGTACTGAGAGTAACTTCTTCAATTTTAAACATAGGTCATGGGATATTGTGTATGATGGTACAACACCAACACAATCGGTTGACTATACGATTAAAAATGATGAATACCTTGGGTTAAGTAATATTACTGTTGGTACAGGTATGGATATAGAAACATTCCCACTAGTCAATCTATATTTCAGGAATAATCTACTTGGTCTTAATGGTGATGTGTACTTTGCTGATGAACCATATAGTCAAGATTCAAACGCTTACCGAATTGATGGTAGTGGAAACCATTATACTAGTGGGTTTATGTTTGCCTCGCCTGGTGGAACGGAATTTTGGACATGGATATCTGGTAACCTTACTTTATTTGATTTTAGTAGTTCAGACAAAAACCCTTGTGGTTCTTTAGACATACCTTTCAGTGCCACAAGTGCAATATCTTACTATAATACTAATGGTACCGGATATGAATATTCATTGACTGAATCAGAATCAGAATGTAATATTGATGTTAGTACCGTAAAGATAGATGGTAATGCGTTATCGCAAGATAGTGCTTATCTTACTAATTATAATGCGTGTTTTACACCTGGTAACATTTGTTTTAGACCATATTCTGGTGATACTGCGGAAGTAACTGTAACGGAATATGATGATTGTTCGAACTGTACAAGTGTTTCGGGTAATGATGTTTTATATTATAGTGCATCATCGTGCTGTGATGAGAAGGTATATATCTTTACAGGTGATAGTGCTACCTTAGGTGGTAGTATTAAGGGTAATAACACACAGTTAACAGGTCTTACTATCACTGACATTTCAGATAGTAAAATCACTGAATGTGTTGGTGCATATACTCAGATACCTATTGCCACTGTTAACGGGGTAATAAGTGGGTACTACACCATATTAGGTGAGGTACAGTGTAATTCTTGTACTGGTGAAACGCCATGTAATGATTATATTTATCTATCGGCATGTTGTAGTAATGAGGTTTATCGCGTACTAACCACTGATTGGGCGTCACCGACTTCAGGTACCTTTAATATACAAAACGACTTGGTAATCACAAATGGGTGTTATACTATTATTGGTGATACAAATACTATTGCAACTTCTGATGTGGTTGGAGCGAGTATTACTCTAATTCCTGGTGGGTGCGCACAAGCAGAATGTGACTGTACTCCCGCAACACCGACACCGACTCCTACGCCTACAGTAACAGTTTCACCTACGCAACCACCAGTTGATGCTTGTTGTTATACTTGTTCAGAATATATATTCCAAAGTGAAGTGTCTGGTACTATTGAATACAAAGATTGTAATGGTAATGATATTTTAATTGATGTCGACGCAGGTACGGAACTTATAGTGTGTTTATGTGATGATTCGCCAATTACTGTTACTCCTGGTATAAACTATAATCCGACAGGTGAATCGTGTGTTAAGGGGTGTGACGGTAGTGATTGTATTGGTTATAGTGTACAAAACACTGATGGTGATAATAAACACACAGTCACATATGTAGATTGTTTTGGTCCGTCAAACACAAATATAACTCTAAGTGTTGGTCCTAATGAGACGGTTGAGGTCTGTTCTTGTAGTGTGCCGGTACCTTCGAGTGGTTTCCTGATAGTGAGTGAAACGGGTCCGTGCCCTTGTGAGGAATTGCCGACACCGACACAGACACCTACACCTACACAAACACCTGAGGTGACTCCGACAATATCTAACACCCCGACAGTCTCTGTTTCAGATACGCCTTCTGTAACGCCAACAAATACTCCAACAGTATCTGTTTCTGACACTCCAAGTGTTACTCCAACAAATACGCCAACGGTATCAGTTTCCGACACGCCATCAGTTACATCAACTAATACACCAACGGTATCCGTTTCTGATACTCCAGGTAGTAGTTCGACACCTACACCTACAGTTTCCGATACGCCATCAGTTACACCAACTAATACACCAACGGTATCCGTTTCAGATACTCCAAGTGTCACACCAACTAATACACCAACAGTATCTGTTTCGGATACTCCAAGTGTTACTCAAACAAATACTCCAACGGTATCTATTTCTGATACACCATCGGTTACTCAAACCAACACACCAACGGTATCAGTATCTAATACCCCCGGTAGTAGTTCAACACCAACACCTACGATTTCTGACACCCCTTCTGTCACACCAACAAATACGCCAACAGTTTCTGTTTCTGATACTCCAAGTGTTACTCAAACAAATACGCCTACGGTTTCGGTAAGTGACACTCCGAGTGTTACTCAAACTCCAACGGTAACGGTTACTCAAACACCGAGTAGTACACCTGGGGAGACACCACCTGTTACACCAACACAAACTCCGAGTGAAACTGCGGATGTAACTCAAACGCCAACGGTAACAGTTACCCAAACAATGACGATTACCCCAACGAATACTTCAACACCTGCGGAGACACCACCAGTTACACGAACAAACACCCCTACCGTTACACCAACAAATACGTTAACTCCGAGTGTGACAACATCTGTTACTCCAACAATAACACCATCTACTTCGGTTAGTAATGAATGTTATAACGCGATTATTAGTGGTTCGTATGAGTATGTTGATTGTTGTGATGTATATCAAAAAGGTTTCACTGAAGTGCCAATTTCAATTAAGGTAAATACGTTATTTTATTACCGTGCCGATGTGATAACTTTAGGTAGTAAAACTACTCAGCACTGTGAAACTACAGATTTAGGTTATACCTTCTCAACTACAGGTACCTGTGATACTGATTTAGGAGCTATTACAATATTCCCTACGGGTGGGGTTCCACCATACACTATAACCAACGTAATACCTGGTACATTATCTGGTGGTACATCGGTAAACCCATTTACTTGGGATGATTTAAGTGGTGGTACATATACATTTGTTTTAAACGATAGTTTAGGTAATCAAAATAATCAGACTAATATTAATGTTAATATTGATGGGTGTCTTACCGCAATAATTAATGATTTTTCAGGTACTACATGTGGTCAAGATAATGGTTATATTAGTGTAAGTGGTAGTACAAACGCCTTACCATTTGATGTTCAAATTTATAAAGATAATGTTTTATTTTTATCGAACACGGTCACTCTTAATCCATTCTATAACGTAGGATTACCTAATGGGTCTTATTACGTTAATGTAACTGACTATGCGGGTAACACGGCACAGACACAGACTGTGGTTATTTCAGGTGTTAGTACACTCGATTACAATTTAGTGAGTGTTGATACCTCTTATTGTGGTATAAACGATGGTAGTATATCTATTACGGGATTAACTGGTACTCCACCGTATAGTTACTTGTGGAGTAACGGTGAAATAACCTCAAGTATTAGTGGGTTAAGTTCGGGGAATTATTCAGTTACTGTTACGGATGCTAATGATTGTGAATTAACTAAATCTGTTTTACTAAATAATTCAGACAGTATTGGGTTGATATCATATGAGGCG
>Ga0209653_1000097_pt1 | contig 73876 bp, 67 predicted proteins | sample SaaInl6LU_22_DNA_FD_184644 | JGI IMG/M metagenome (GOLD analysis project Ga0209653, IMG submission 184644) | Marine microbial communities from expanding oxygen minimum zones in the Saanich Inlet - ESP_116LU_22_DNA (SPAdes) (version 2) | ecosystem: Environmental > Aquatic > Marine > Intertidal... | reverse complement strand
AGTGATAACTGAGTAAGATTACCCGCATTGTTTATTTTTTGACAAACTCAACGAAGATTAATTTCTAAAGAGTGATGACTTATTGCACGATCGTGCTCGCGAGTCCGAGATTTTCAAGTAGTAGGATAGCTCTAAACTTGTACTTAACGGAGTTTGTACAAAACCTTCAATGCGGGTTTTTTAATAATATAAATTAAGACCATGGATTCAATGATAAATATTATAATTGGTGCGGTAGCGGGCTTATTAGCCAGTTATACGATCACCATATTACTTCAAAAACGCAAAGGAGCGGCAGCCCTAGTTAGTGCTCAAAAGGAGGCTAAATCAATTTTGAAGGAGGCTGAAAAGGATGCGGAACAAATTAAAAAGGATAAGATTTTTCAAGCCAAGGAGAAATTCTTAGAGCTAAAAGCAGAACATGAAAAAGTCATTTTAGCTAAGGATAAAAAAATGGCCGAGGCTGAAAAACGTATTCGTGATAAGGAATCACAAGTAAGCTCTGATCTTAAGAAAAATAGAGTGCTTAACGAACAGTTAGAGAAAGAATTAAAGGAAATTGAAGGTCGAATAGAGCGAATAGAGCGCAAAGAACAAGAGATCGAAAAGATGCACCAAAACCAGGTGAAGCAACTCGAAGTGATTTCGGGACTATCAGCAGATGACGCTAAAGCCGAATTAGTAAATTCACTGAAGGATCAAGCTAAGACTGATGCAATGGCATTTATTCAAAATGCTGTTGAAGAAGCTAAGATGACTGCTCAACAAGAGGCACGAAAAGTTGTAATTAAGACGATCCAGCGAATTGGGACCGAAGAAGCCGTTGAAAATTGCGTTTCTGTTTTTAATCTTGAATCAGATGACGTGAAGGGAAGAATTATTGGTAGAGAGGGTAGAAATATCCGTGCTATTGAGGCGGCTACTGGAGTTGAGATCATTGTTGATGATACTCCTGAGGCAATTATTCTTTCGTGTTTCGACAGTGTACGTCGAGAGGTTGCACGATTGTCGCTGCACCGTTTAGTGACTGATGGCCGGATTCACCCAGCACGTATTGAAGAGGTTGTGAAGAAGACAGAATCTCAGATTAATGAGGAGATTGTTGAGATTGGTAAACGTACCGTAATCGACTTAGGTATCCATGGCTTACACCCAGAACTCATCAAGGCGGTCGGAAGAATGAAGTATCGTTCCTCTTACGGTCAAAATCTATTACAACACTCTAGAGAAGTTGCCAAGCTTTGTGGGGTAATGGCTACTGAATTGGGACTAAACCCGAAATTAGCTAAGCGTGCTGGTCTTCTTCATGATATTGGAAAGGTTCCAATGGCTGAGGTTGATATCGAAACTCCACACGCGATTTTGGGTATGCAATGGGCTGAAAAGTATGGTGAGCATAAAGAAGTTTGTAACGCTATTGGTGCACACCACGATGAAATTGAGATGACGAGTTTGCTGTCTCCAATTATTCAAGTTTGTGATGCTATATCAGGTGCAAGACCGGGTGCAAGAAGACAAGTCTTAGACAGTTACATTCAACGATTAAAAGATCTCGAAGATACTGCGTTAGGATTTAAAGGTGTTGAAAAGGCTTATGCTATTCAAGCGGGTAGAGAGTTACGCGTGATTGTAGGCAGTGAAAAAGTAAGCGATGATAAAGCGGCAGAACTATCTTTTGAGCTTTCGCAAAAAATTCAAACCGAAATGACTTATCCAGGTCAAGTAAAGGTTACTGTTATACGTGAAACTAGATCAGTAAATATTGCGAAATAGAGAATGATTATATGCGAAAAAAGGGGCTCCGAATGGAGCCCCTTTTTTATGTTAATATTAGTCCTCAGATTTCTCTTCTTCGGCTTCTTTTTGTTCTTCGGCTGCTGCAGCTTCATCTTGTTCTTTTTGAAGCTTGTTGCGTTCTACATTGAGTTTTTTAAGTTGTCCTTGTAATTTGTCAAGTTCTAACTTCTTCTTTTCTATATTTTTCAGAACAGAGGCAATAAGGGGGTTGCTTGTATCATCGCTATTGAAGAACTCGAGGTTGTTTTCAAGTTGACGAATTTCGGCGATTACCTCTTCCATTAGTTTTTTCAAATGGGAACGTTCATTAAATACCTTATCTAAAGGACTTTGCTTCTGCTTAGCTACCTTAGCATTGCCATGTAAACGGTCGAAATAATAATTACAAGTCAATTTAAAGGTTTTCCAGAGTGGATCACCAATCTTTCGAGGAACCGGTCCTATCGCTTTCCAGTCTTTTTGTAAGGCTATGAATAATGGGGTTGTTTCATCAAAATTATCTGAATCTTTTAGTAACTCTGCCTTTGCGATGAGTTCCTTTTTTTGAGTAATTCGATCTCTTTGGTCTTTTTTCTGACTTTTATAAAAATCGTTTTTAGCCTTAGAAAATTGACCAAATAGTTTCTTTAGTTCGGCTATTAATGATTTTTGAAGCGAATAGGGTACTCCTTCTATTTGGTAAAACGATTCTCTAATAGAAACTAGCTTTTTAAACTGAGCTTGTATGCCTTGGTGTGAATTAGCAATAGTAGCCAATTCACGTTTAAAATCCTCTAAAAGTTCTTTTTTTTGGGTGAGTCGCGTTTGAATTTCTTCATCTCTCTTCTTTTGAAACTCTTGTCTCTTATCGTGCATTACCTTGGTTGCGTTGCTAAAACGTTCCCATATACCTGCACGATGTTCCTTGCTTACAGGACCAAGTTCCTCTTTCCAAATACGATGAAGTTGTTGTAGTTCATTGTAAGCCTGTTGAAAATTAGCCTCGTTGATTAAGGCTTCTGCTCGTTCTACGATTTTAATCTTTTCCTCGTAATTATGTTTGAAGTCTTTATCTCGAAACTCACGATTTAAGTCTAGAAAATCATAAAAACGTTCTACGTGATGGTGATAGTTTGCCCAGAGATTATCGTTTTCAGTTTTTGGAACAGGGCCAGTTTCTCTCCATTTATTTTGCAATTCTCTAAATTGAGAGAAGGTTGTATTGATATTTTCTTCTGTAGAGATTAGCGATTTGATTTCTTCGATAATTCCTTGTTTCGTTTGAAGGTTCTGTTGAATTTGTCTTTCAAAGTTGACTCGAAACGCTTCTTTCTTTTGCCTGTATTCGCGATGAAGCTCTTGAAAGTCTTTAGCGCTTTTCGAATGAAAGTAAAAATCGATTTCGTTTCCGCCATTCGCTAGAAAAGCTACTTTTTCCTTTTCCTGTAACTCCTTAAGTTTAATATCGAACACACGTTTAATTTGAGAAACATGCTTTCCGATTTTCTCCACAGGAGCGTTTATTAACAGACGCTGTAATTCTCCAACTAGATTATCTAGTTCTAGTTGGGTGTAGCTATCTGGTTTAAGCTCAATTAACTCAAATGCTAACGTTGATTTTTCTGAAGACTGATCCTGATTTTCCATACCCGTTTCTCTTAGGTTCTAAAGCAAAGTTAAACAATTGCTTATGCACTCAAAGGTAATTCCATATTTCCCATGATTTTTCGGCTTGCCATTTTAGCATCATTGATCCATTACAGATTCTACTACCGCGAGCCTCACCTTCTTTGAGGAAAGCAGTTTTTTCTGGTCGATAAACTAGATCAAAGAGGTAATGCTTAGAATTTAGGTGATGGTATGGAAAGTTTGGCTTTTGATCCACATTGGGATGGGTTCCGAGAGGAGTACAATTGATAATGATTTCATGGTCTTCGATGAGTTCTTTGCCCAACTCATCATAGGTGTAATCGATTTCATTGTTCGATTGTCTTCCTATTTTGGTGACTTTGATTTCCATCGATTCTAACGCGTAAATCACTGCTTTTGCGGCGCCTCCGTTTGCTCCTAGAACCATCGCATTTCGATCTTCAGTTCTAAGTAAGGGTTTGAATGAGTTTGAGAAACCATATGCGTCAGTATTGTATCCTACACGCTTATTATTTTTAATATGGATACAATTTACAGCCCCAATTTCAGCTGCTTCAGGGCTTAAGAAATCTAGATGTGTAATAATCTCTTGTTTATAGGGTATGGTGACATTACAGCCCTTAAGGTTCTTGGTTTCCCAAACTTTTTTTAGTTCGTCAAGACTTTGAAGATCAAAGTTTTGATAGTGATGAGGGAGATTTAAATGCTCAAACTTTTCTTTGAAAAAAGCCCTAGAAAAGGAGTACTCAATATTTCTCCCGATCAGTCCAAAATTAAGTGCTTCTGTATCTTCCATAATATTCGATGGAATATACAATAAGAAATCCGGTCACCATAAATACCATGGCAAGTATTGATTCTAAAGTTAACCAGTCAGGCCAATATCTCGAATAATTACTTATAATTTTGTGACCATTACTATCGACGAGATACTGTCCAGTATCAGAAAGTTTATAAATAACCTTTTTCCATGGCCAAACAACGGGGATTGAACCAATAATAAAGCCTAGAATAATTGAAGTGGTTAACTTTCTAAACTTCTTTAGAACATAAACGAGCAAGTGAGAAAGAGACACTAGGCCGGTAATGGAGCCAAATGTAAATACGGCTAACACTTTGAGAAGTCGAATGTTTTCAGGTACTTGAAGCAATTGAAAATTTCCTTTGATCAGATAACTAAAACTTAGATATAGCGCATTCACTGAATCGACCAATAATAATACGTAGTTTCCTAGTAGGATAAGAAGAAATGAACCAGAAAGCCCGGGTAGAGTCATGCCAGTAACACTAATTATACCACATAGAAATACATAAAGCAAATGGTCATTGGGTGCGATTGGAGGGGTAAAGGCTAGCATAAGACCAACGATTCCACCCGATCCTATTCCCCAAAGAATTTCTGTTGACCATTTATCAAATTGTTTTGCAATAAAATGTACAGACCCTAAAATCATCCCGAAAAAACAAGACCAAACCCATATTTCGTAATGAGTAATCAAGTAATCTAGCGCTTGTGCAATACTGAAATAACTGATTAACATTCCCAGTATTAATAAACTGAGGAACTTGCCATTGACGTGTCGAAAGAAATTTTTCACATCTCCTTTGAACATCAGGGAAGCCGCCTTTCCATTAAATTGCCTTAGGGAATAGATAAACTCTTCGTAAAACCCACCTACATAAGCGATAATTCCTCCTGAAATCCCCGGTACTTTATTCGCAGCACCCATTAGCATTCCTTTGAAGACTAGTGCAATAAGATCAAATAAGGAACGTTCTTTTTTCAAAACAGTATGGTTTTACAATCTAGTTCGTGTTCCCCAGCTTTGAAGCCTTTTCTAATGCTATTAATAATAATAGTCCTAAGAGGGACAGCAATAAGGCTATTAATAGTTGATCACTATCTGAACCTAAACTAGGTTGATACAAACGGCCACTTACATTGTCTTTCCATGGCCAGACCGCAGGAATAGACCCTGCTATAAAACCGGTCATTAATGCTAATGTTGCATTAGGGTACCTATGAAAGAACCATTTCAGAATTCGGGCGAACAAAAGTAATCCGATAATTGCTCCAGCTCCGACCACTGCAATGGTCTTAAGATCTCTTTGATGAACGGCTTGAAGAATAGGTTCATAACTCCCTAATATCACTAGTATGAATGATCCAGAAATACCTGGTAAGATCATCGCGCAAATAGCTAGTGCACCTGAAAGAAAAAGGTAGGGAAGTGTCGAAGTATCTTCTCCTACAGGTAAAAACTCAACACCTGCAGCTAGCAACATACCTAATAAACCAGCAATGACGACTATACTTCGTTTACCCTTTATCTGCTTCACCATCAGTAAAATACTGCCTAGAATGAGCCCTAGAAAAAAACTCCAGATCAGGACAGGGTGAAATTCTAATAGGTAGCTAATACCTTTTGCTAAGGTTAATACACTTGCGAAAATCCCTGTAAACAAGGTAACTAGAAATTTTAAATGAATTTTTTCGGCAACAAAGGCGAATCCCTTATTGGATAATTCACTGAGGAGGCTAGGTTTAATATTGCTAATTGCATCTAGAAGTTTCGGATAGATGCCAGTAATAAGAGCAATTGTACCACCTGATACTCCAGGTACCACATCGGCAGCACCCATAGCCATACCTTTCAAAAAGAGTGCAAGTGATTTTTTAAAATTCATAAGCTTATGCTTTGTGAACTGAGGTATTTTAAGCCGAGTCTGAGGGCTTCTTCTTTTCTAAATAGGACTTAAGCCAATCGAGTTCACTCATTTCTTCAAAGTAGAAATAAAAATAATCGGCAGCGGTTGAATCTAAACGCATTGCTTGGCATAGCGTATTTTGAGCTTCATCTCTTTCATCTAGAAGGGCATGAATACCTGACTTAATAAATAAGAGCGCCGCCTCTTCTGGATGATGCTCCATTGCCTCCAAAAGACATTCAATTGCTCTCGAATAATCTTTTTGTTCGAGCTGAATACTAATCCACTTTAAGTAACTATTGAATTCGAAATTTCCTAATTCAATACTTTGTTCAAAAGCATAATCAGCCTTTTCGATTTCTCCTAAACTGTGATAAATGTGTGCTGCTCTTCTCCAAAAAAGAGCATTTTCTCCATCGATATTAAGCGCTTTGTTGATGTGTTCTTGCGCCTTAAGAAGGTCTCCGCCTACAAAATAGTGTTTAGTGAGGGCAAGCCAACCTTTATCCAATAAAGGATCTAAATGTACGGTCTTATAAAAGTATTGTTCTGCCAGTGAGTGATTGCCCAATTTTTGATGACAATACCCAATTCTTAAGTATGCTTGCGGAGTAGGAGCATCCCATTCGAAACAGAACTCGTAATTTTCAATAGCTTCATTGTATCTACCCAGTTTTTCAAGTACATAACCCTTTTCATAATAGGCTCCACTAAAACGATCATCTGAGATAACAGCAAAATCAAAAGCAGCTAATGCCTCTTGAAATTTCTCCAATGCGACATACATTTTACCTAGTTGATGCCAAGCGACCTCACTGTAGGGATTTTGTTCCAAATAATTGTTTAAATAAGTGATCGCCTCCTCGTAACCTTCAGTAAACTCATAGCAGTAAACTAAATTGTACATCGATGCATAATCGGTGGAATCCAAAGTTAAGCAGGTAGCAAAGTGAGGAATGGCTTCTTCAAAAGCGTCTAAGTACAGGTATTCTAGGCCCAACAAAGAATGTACATCAAATGACTCTGGACAGAACTTAAGGGCTTTATTGAGAATGTCAATAGCGCCTTGGTGATCATCGCTTTTCGATAAGATATTTGCTTTTTGAATAAACAACTCTTCGTTCATCGGATCGAAGACTTCTATTTCTTCGATGAGCATTCGTGCTTGATCTAATTTGTCCTCTGAAACTAGAATTTCTATCTCTAAGAATTTGAGTTCAATTGCCTGAGGGTGTTGTGCTTTCCCCATCTCTAAAGCACGCTTTGCCAAGAGGGTCTTACCTTCGCCTAAATAGTGATGAATGATCTCTTCAAAGTCTTCAGAATCAAAGAAATAAACGTCATCCGTTTGAAGCATAGACTCGAATTTTCGTATGGCCTGTTCAGGATGTTCGTTGGGGTTGCCCATAATAGCTTGTTGGTATATTAAATTTACCTATACCTCTTGGGGTGGGGTTAAAAAACAGATTGAATTATCAACACTTTAGTTAACAAGCGTATCGATCAAGTACTGATAAGATTGTTGCACAACCTTTTTTTAATTCTTTCTCCGATATACTCAATGGTGGGGTGATACGAACCGCTCTTTTTTCATACAAGAGCCAAAACAAAATGACACCCTTCTTCATACCTTCAATTACTAAGTGATTTGCGATTTCAGGATCCTTAAGAATTAGGGCTAACATTAGACCTTTACCACGAATTTCTTCGATAAGCGGATGTTTCAAAGATGCTCTAATTAGGGCTTCGTGCTGTACGGCTTTGCGTTGATATTTTTTGGTTTCGATTTCTTCTAATGTTGCGAGTGCTGCTGCTGCGATTACAGCATTTCCTCCGAAGGTAGTGATATGACCAAGTCGTGGTTGGTAACCGAGTAAGCTCATATTTTTCTTACTACTAACGAAGGCTCCTACGGGTAAACCACCGGCCATTCCTTTTCCGATCACTAGGATGTCAGGGGTAATACCATAATGCCGATAAGCAAAAAGTTCTCCTGTTCTACCAAACCCTGGTTGAATTTCATCAAGTATTAGTAGCGCTCCCATTTCCTCACAACGGGCTTTCACTTTTTTAAGGTATCCATTCTTAGGTTCAATAAAGCCTGCTCCTCCTTGAATAGTTTCTAAAATTATAGCAGCCGTCTCAGAAGTTATGTTATTAAGCTCTTCTTCGTTATTAAAAGTGATATGGCTAACCCCGGGGAGTAGAGGTCTGAACGGATTAATACGCTCTTTATAATCCATTAAACTAAGACTTCCATAAGTGTTACCGTGATAAGCTCGTTTTGCCGCTACAATTTGAGTTCTTCCTGTAACGACTTTAGCGAGCTTTATAGCCCCTTCAACCGCTTCGGTTCCTGAATTTACTAGATATAAATTTGATAATTCAGGCTCAAGAGAATCCGTTAACTTCTTTGCATAGTCTAGAACAGCCTCTTGGATAAATTCTCCATAAACCATAACATGACTATGCTTTCGCATTTGTCGGTTAACGGCTCTTCTAACTCTAGAATTGGCATGACCTACACTTACAGCGGAAACACCAGCTACTAAATCTAAATAGCGTTTGCCATTGATGTCATAAAGGTAGCTGCCTCTAGCTTTCTTAATCTCTAAACCAAGAGGGTGCTCGGTGGTGGGAGCTAATAAAGATTTAAACTCCTTTAAACGACTCATTTCTTTAAACCTTTAATTTTTTCAATAAAAGATTCTAGATCCCGAGTTCGTTCTTCCCCGAACCATTGAAATCCTTCGAGTAGTTTTTGATCTTCTGGGAAATCAGCATAGGGGTAAAGGGTTCCATTAGGATTTCGAAGAAAGGTGATTTTACTGATTTCACCTTCTTCAAAATTTAATCGAATGGCACTACAAGTGGTTTGATTAATTCCGATTAAAGCACCCTTGTCATCGTACAAGTAATAGATAACTTCGGCGTTTTTGTCGAGAAGTGCACTTTCTAATCCGTTCGATAAGAATTTGCCTTGTAGATTAACTCCTTTCGCTTGGTTATATCCTATTTGAGCGATCGTGTCAAGAGTTGCAATGAAAGCGTTTTCTATAACATATAAGGAGTCAAGGGCATTGGTTTCAGGGGTATTTGTAAAGTAGATGTAGTTTCCTGTAAGTTGACTTTCGCCACTCCAAATAATGGGATTTCCAATAAGCTCGGTAATACCTTTTTCATTGGTTACTACGATACTGTCACTCTTTCCACTGAAGTCTGTCTTGAAAAATCTAGCATTTGGATAAGCAAAAAGATCTCTTGCCTTATCTGGCCCTGTAACAAACAGATAAGAGGCGTGAACGTACAAAGAATCGTTTTCAACTCTCTTTGCGATGACAGCCTCACCTGTAGCCACAAGAGAGTCTTTTGCTTTAAATATTTCAGCAAATGCAGCCGATAATCGACTTTCATTAATCGAGTCTAAAACTCTTACTTGACCGCTCGCCGCGGCATAATTCTCTAATTGATTGAAATAGATAGAATCGCCGAAGAGCTTTCTTAAATCATAGTTGATTTTGGTGTTTATTTTTCCATAACCCTTCTCATTTTTGGTGTCATAACTTCCTTGTTCGAAATAGAAGGTGTAGTCTTCACCAGTAATAGTAGTTGGACCAAAAAAATCTGCAACCTCATCTTCGGTGTGATAGTCAAGGCGGTCCGATACAAGATTAAATTTTTCGTTTTCTAAGGTGACTGACTCTTCGAAACGGTATAGTGATTGTTCGATAAGATACCTTCCTTTATTACTCTTCAAGGTATTTTCTTCATCAATTAGCTTACCGAACGAAGGGTAGTAAGCCTCTTGATTCTTACGATCAAAATAGAGCGTTTCTGTGGTTAGGGTCGAGGTAGGGCTGGTTAAACGAACTTTTTGTTTGGCTTCGGCAAGCCTGGTTATTCCGCTGTATATTAATTCTTTAGAATTTAATATAAGCGTATCTCCTTGATTGAATACGATATTTCCATAAGCTTCGAGGCGATTCTCATCCGCATATAGGTAGGCTACATCACAATCTAACAAAGCTCCTTTGTGTCTGAATCGAACGGGTCCTGATTCATCTCTTTCAAAAATGGAAGCCCCTGGATAATTATCCTCTGATTTAGAGAAATATCCTCCATAGAGCACCTCTATTTTTGCAGTTTCTTCAGATTGAGCAACTGCAAAGTGACAAACAAGCGCTAGGCCGAGTGTCACTATCCTTTTCATACTTTTCTAAATAAAGTCTGAGTTCGATCTGGTCCTACTGAAACCACCGTAATAGGCACTTCAAGATGTTTCTCAAGGTATTCTATGTAATGGTTGAGCGCAATAGGAAGGTCACTCGCACTTTTTATACCTGTTAAATCCTCGTGCCACCCTTCTAAAGTCTCGTAAACTGGTTGGACGTATTTCGCATCAATATCGAACGGAAGATGTGCGATTTTTTCTCCATTGTATTCGTAATGGGTACAAACTTTGATTTGCTCAAAGCCGCTCAACACGTCGGCTTTCATCATATTAAGTTCGGTTACCCCATTAATAGTTATTGCGTATTTCAAAGCAACTAAATCGATCCATCCGCATCTTCTAGGCCTTCCTGTAGTCGCTCCGAATTCGTTACCAACTCGACCAAGGGTTTCACCATCAGCGTCAAATAATTCAGTCGGAAACGGACCACTACCTACACGTGTGGCATATGCCTTGAAAATACCAATTACATTTTCGATTTTATTGGGGGCAATTCCTAGACCAGTGCATGCTCCGGCCGCTGTTGTATTTGATGAGGTTACAAATGGATAGGTGCCAAAATCGATGTCTAAAAGAGACCCTTGGGCTCCTTCTGCTAAGATTTTCTTTCCTTGTTTTTGCGCTTCTGCGAAGTATTGCTCGCTATCGATTAGTGGTAATGAGGTAAGCACTTCAACGGCTGCAAAGAATTCCTTTTCAAGCGAGTCTAAATCAAAATCTAGGGCTACATGGTAATTCTCAATCATTTGGAGATGCTTATCCGCAAGTTGTCGATAGCGATCTTTCCAGTCAGAAAATTCTAGGTCTCCAACTCTAATACCATTACGGCCTGTTTTATCCATGTAAGTTGGGCCAATTCCTTTTAGAGTTGATCCAATTTTCTTACTTCCTTTGGCAGCCTCTGAAGCAGCGTCTAGCAGTCTATGGGTCGGAAGAATTAAATGTGCTTTTCTCGATATAAGAAGCTTATCGGCTAGATTCATACCATAAGGAGCTAGTTTTTCTAACTCTTTGGCAAAAATTACCGGATCGATAACTACACCATTACCTACTACATTTTTTGCATTTTCATGGAAGATCCCCGAAGGAATAGTGTGCAGTACATGCTTGTTTCCGTCAAATTCTAAAGTATGGCCGGCATTTGGCCCTCCTTGAAATCTTGCGATGATGTCGTAATTCGATGTTAATACGTCAACAATCTTTCCTTTTCCCTCGTCTCCCCACTGAAGGCCAAGTAATAAATCTACCATAATTGCTCGATTATTCTTTTGATGATGATTTCCGCTCACCATAAAAGTACAGTGAGTGATTATTGATTTTGATGTCGAAGACTTCTTCGATAGTTTGTTTTATAGATTGAATTCTTGGATCACAAAATTCTATTACCTCTCCCGTATCTGTTAAGATCACATGATCGTGCTGACGGTCAAAATAAGATTTCTCGTATTGAGCCTGACCTGTTCCGAAAAGGTGCTTTCGAACCAATTTACAATCTAACAACAATTCGATGGTATTGTATAGCGTTGCTCTTGATACGCGATAGTTCTTTTGTTTCATTTTAAAGTAGAGCGACTCTACGTCGAAGTGATCCTGGCTATTGTAAATCTCATGGAGTATAGCGTAGCGTTCCGGTGTCTTCCGGTGACCATTTTCTTCCAAAAACTTGGTGAAAACTTGCTTGACTATTTCTTGATTGCTGGATGAATCCATAAATTTTATCCGAAAAAATCCGAAGTGCTAAAGTAGGCCAAATTTAAGTACGAATTACCCTATCGACTCCATTGATTTTCTTCAGTTTGTTGATAAGTTTCTGTAGGGTTTCATTATTCTTAACAATCACCCGAATACTTCCTGAAAAGGTTCCTCCCTTTTCTGAAAATTGTAGCGATTTCATTCCCACGTGCATTTGATCAGAAATCACCTGAGTAACACTGTTGACTAGCCCAAGTTTATCAATTCCACTAATGCTAATATCCGCATAAAAGTCTTCTTGAGTCGAATCAATCCAGCGGGCCTTCATAATTCGATAGGCAAATTTAGATTGAAGAGAAACCGCATTCGGACAATTTTTCTTATGGACCTTTATACCATCATTTACGGTCAAAAAGCCGAATACTTCATCTCCAGGAATCGGTTTGCAACATTCCGTTGATAAAGTATAGTCAAGTCTTTCTTCTTCATCTCCAAAAACAAGTAAATCAAGTTTTGTACTCAGTTCGTTATCGGCGTATATGCCTTCTGTTGGCTTATTACTTCTTTGAAGTTTAGAAGTAAAAAAGCTAATAAGTGCATTGTGATAGCGTGAGGCAAAGGATTTAATCATACCATTGGTAATCGTTCCCGTTGCTACTCGATAGAATAAATCTTGAGAGGTTTTAAGTTTGAAATGATTAACCAGTTTATTTACGGTTTCTTCATTCCATTTGATCTTTTGCGCACGAAGTTTTCTGCGCAATATTTCTTTTCCTTCATCAGCAACAGACTTCTTATCGGCGTTAAGACTCGATCGAATTTTAGACAGGGCTTTTGCTGTTCGACAGTAGTCTAACCATGCTGTTGTCGGCTTCGCATTTTCAGAGGTGATAATCTCAACTTGATCTCCACTTTTTAATGAGGTGCTAAGTGGTACAAGCTTGTTATTAACACGAGCTCCTCTTGTTTTCATACCGACCTCGGTATGAACATAAAAGGCGAAATCGAGTGGGGTAGCATCCTTAGGTAGCGAAACCAAATCTCCTTTCGGCGTAAACACGAAGATTTCTTTAGCGTAGAGATTTAGTTTAAACTCTTCCACAAAGTCAACTGCATTACCGTTAGAATTTTCAAGTGCCTCCTGCAAGCGGTTGAGCCAAATATCAATCCCACCATCTTTTTGCTCCCCCTGCTTGTATTTGTAATGGGCTGCGTAACCTTTTTCAGCGATTTCATGCATTCGCTCTGATCGAATTTGAACTTCTACCCATTTTCGATTGGGGCCCATAACTGTGACGTGTAGCGCTTCATATCCGGTACTTTTCGGTGAAGTTATCCAATCTCTTAAACGAACCGGATTAGGTGTGAAATAGTCGGTGATAATAGAATAAATCTTCCAAGCCAAAAACTTTTCCTCTTCAGGTTTTGCACGGTAAATTATTCGGACCGCAAACTTGTCATAGATATGATCAAAACTTACGTCTTGATTTAACATTTTTCGATGTATGCTATGCACCGATTTCATCCGCCCCCTTACATCGAAGTCAATATGCTCCTTTTTCAGCGCATCTTCAATGACTTCTTTAAAGTTTTCAATGTATTGCTGATTGTTATCTGCCTGAGACCTGATCTGGCTTTGTATAGCTTCAAAAACTTGAGGCTGTGTATATTTCAGCGCTAAGTCTTCGAGTACAGTTTTGATATTATAGAGCCCAACGCGGTGAGCAATTGGAGCGTAAATGTAAAGTGTCTCTGAGGCAATTTTTTCCCTTTTATCAGGACGCATGGACTCTAGAGTCAACATGTTGTGGTAGCGATCGGCAATCTTAATTAAGATCACACGAACATCCTCGTTTAAGGTGAGAAGCATCTTTCTAAAGTTCTCTGCTTGCAGACTGTAATTATTCATGTCCTTTTTAAGACCTGCGATCTTAGTTAGTCCATTTACAATACGTGCAACATTGTCCCCGAAATGCTCTTCGATATACTCTAAAGTATAATCGCTATCCTCAACTACATCATGGAGTAAGGCGGCAATAATACTCGTGGCGTCTAATCCTATTTCCTCTGCTACAATTTGAGCAACAGCAATAGGATGAAAAATATAAGCCTCTCCCGATTTTCTTCGCTGGTCTTGATGGGCATCTACTGCAACCTCAAAGGCGAGCCTAATCTGGCTTTTATCTTCTTCAGATAAGGTTTGATAGCTCGTTCTCAGAAGATCTTTATACTTCTGAACGATCGCCTTATTTTCTAGTTCGAGCTCTTTTTCGGTTAACATAAATTAAAGTTAGTAAAACTAAGGGGCTTTATCAAAGACTACTCCGCTGACGAATAGCTTCGAAAAGAAGGATTGAGGCAGCTACCGAAACATTCATTGAATCGATCGCGCCACGCATAGGTATAACGATATTTTGCGATGCGTTTTCTCTCCAAAAGGCTTTTAAACCTTTCGCTTCTGAGCCTACAATAAAAGCCGTTGCCCCAGTATAGTTCTCTTCAAGGTAATTGTTTGAGTTTTGAAGGGTCGCTGCATAAGAGCGAATACTATTCTCTTCAAAGAATATTTGGAGGTCTTCGTTATTGCAAACGATTGAAGGAATGCTTAATGCACAACCTAGACTAGATCTCAAACAGTTCGGGTTGTAAAGATCGGAAATAGACTCGGTAATGATAACTGCATCGATATTGGCTGCATCCGCAGATCGAAAAATAGCACCTAGATTACCAGGTTTTTCGATGCTCTCTAACACTAGAAATAAGGGTGAGGTATTGGGTAATTGATACTTCGATAACTCATGATCTTTTTGCTTGAAAATACAGATAATCCCTTCGGTTGATCCGCGATAGGCAATTTTAGCGTATAGCTCAGTAGTCACTTCAAAACTAGAATGGTTTTCTAGTTTTTTAAAGATTGAAGATTCATCAAGTAATTCAGGCTGCACAAAGGCGGTGTGCAAATCATAACCAGACTTCATAGCAATTTCAAATTCTCGTTTTCCCTCGAGTACGAATAGTCCTTTTTGCTTACGAAGTTTTGACTTCTCAGAGAGGGCAATGAGCTCTTTGATGATTTTATTTTGTGAACTGCTAAGTACTTGCATGGTATAAAAATAAATCGAGCCTCATTTGAGGCTCGATACATTTAGTCTTGTCGGCTATATTTTTCTTGATAGCGCTTCCAGAGCTCCGTTTGATGGGTTTCTAAAGAAATTTCTCTACCATCGATAAAAGCATGAGATAATTGATTGGTACGCATATCCAGGGCGTCTCCTTCAGAGATAAATAGCGTCGCACTTTTTCCGCTTTCAAGGGTGCCGTAGGTATCATCAATACCTAGAATTTTCGCAGTATTTGATGAAATTAAGGCAAGGGCTTCCTCTTTGCTAATTCCGTATCCGACACTGTGGCCGGCGTAGAACGGAAGATTGCGAACTTGGAAATTAGCCTTAGACGCATTTTGAATTCCTACAAGTAACCCAGCTTTATGCAATCTTGCTGCTAGTCCATAGACAAAATCGTAGGCGTCATCGTCAAGATTTGGTAATTCGTGAGGGTTGTGAACGAGTACCGGAATAGACTTAGACTTTAGAAGATCTAATTGTTTTTCTGCAAAATAGCCACCAACAATTACAATATGCTTAATACCAATTCTTTCTAGCTCAGTTACAGCATCGAATATTTCACGTTCTCCATCGGCAGCAACATAAAGTCGTTGGGAGCCATCAAACAATCCTTTAGTTGCGGCATAGGGAAGGTGTATCGTTTTTGCAGGTACAGCATTGTAGGCTTTTGCCGCCTCTAAAAATTCAATGATCCCACTCCACTGCTCGAGATAGTTTTGATTCGGTTGATATCCTCTAGGTTCACCAACCCACCAGCGTCCTCTTCTGAGTGTTGAAGGCCAACTAAGGTGAATTCCGTCCTCTGTTTTTACTGCTGCGTCCTCCCAATTCCAGGCATCGAATTGTACAACTGAAGAACTTCCAGAGATCCTTCCTCCTTGTGGAGTTATTTGACCTAAGAGAATTCCATTTTGTCTAAGAGATTCAACCACTTGAGATTCAGCATTGTAGGCAATGATTGAACGAATGTGTGGGATGTATTCTCCAATCTCGTCTTCGTCATCTGTTGCTCGAACCGCATCGATTTCAACAAGTCCTAGACTTTTTGTAGGTGCGATAAAACCTGGATAGACATGTTTTCCGTTGGCTTTAATCACTCTTTCAGGACGCGCAATTTTTGAGCCCGCTTTACCAGAGTAATGAATGACACCATTTTCGAAAATAAGTAAGCCATTTTCGATAACCTCACCTGTTCCAGTGTGTATAGTAGCACCTTCGATAGCAATTGCTTCCTTTTGAATATCTGCCGGTGTTTGTTGTGCATTAACCGATAGGGCTATGCTCAAACAAAGTGTAAATATTGTTCTCATAATATTGTTCTTTATAGGATTAAAGCGTATCACAGGTGAAACGTTCTTTTTTGTTCTGTATTGGGGTAACTACTTCTGCACCAGAGGCCTTTACCTTAAGCATCAATTTGGTAAGCTCTAAGCGTTCTTGTTGAATGAGTGCTTGAATTTCTTTGTCCTTTTCAATATCGAAATAAGTAGCGCCTTCAATAAGGGTTTTTTCGGCTTTACTGTAAACCGAAAGTGGATGTCCGCTCCACAAAACCACATCAGCATCTTTGCCTACTTCGATACTTCCGACCTTCTGATCAATATGAAGTAGTTTGGCGGGGTTTAGGGTAACCATTTTCCAGGCCTCCAATTCAGAAACCCCTCCATACTTGACTGTTTTAGCAGCTTCTTGATTTAATCTACGTGACATTTCAGCGTCATCAGAGTTAATAGCCACAGTTACTCCTTGAGAGGCCATTATAGCTGCGTTGTAAGGAATAGCGTCTTTTACTTCGTATTTGTATGCCCACCAATCACTGAAGGTAGATCCACCCACACCGTGCTCTGCCATTTTGTCGGCTACTTTATAACCTTCTAAAATGTGGGTAAAAGTGTTAATTCTGAAATCGAACTTTTCAGCCACTTTCATGAGCATATTAATTTCACTTTGTACATAAGAATGACTTGAGATGAATCTTTTAGACTCTAAGATTTCTCCAATAGTTTCAAGTTCTTCGTCTACTCTATAGGGCTGTTTGCTCTTTTTCTTGGTAAGGTATTCTCTACCTCTTGTGAAATAGTCAGTGAATACTTGTTCAACTCCCATACGTGTTTGAGGGAATCTTGAATTTGACCCCCAATTTGATTGTTTCACATTCTCACCTAATGCAAACTTGATAAAGCCCGGAGCTTCCTTAAAAAGCATTTCGTCTGCTGTTGCTCCCCACTTTAATCTTAAGATTGCTGATTGACCTCCAATCGGATTGGCAGAACCGTGAAGAAGCTGAGCAGAGGTGACACCTCCAGCTAGATTTCTGTAAATGTCTAAGTCTGTTGGGTCTACTACATCTGACATACGTACCTCTGCAGAAGAATTATGTCCACCTTCGTTAATTGCTAGGGCGGCGATGTGAGTATGCTCATCGATGATACCTGCGGTTAAGTGCTTGCCTGTGGCATCAATGATTCGAGCAGATTTAGCCTTTAAATCTTTACCAATCTTTTGAATTTTTCCCGATTTGATATGAACATCTGTATTTTCAAGAATCTCAGTTCCTGTCCAAACGGTAGCGTTCTTAAACAAGAGTTCTTCAGCCTTCGGTTGTTCAGTGTATCCATAACCAACATTAGGATATCGTTCTTTGAGATCGTAGCTCATAAACTCTTCAGAATCTTTATTTCTAGATTCAGAATCAGCTGCTGATACTATCATGGATACAGGTTGTGAATCGCCGTTTTCGTCAACGAATCGACCACTTAAAAGGTCACCTTCTTTTTTAAGGGTGGCTCTATACAGTTGTCCAAGACTATCTGAAAGACTCACACTTAACCAGTAGTTGGTATAATTTGATTTCACTTTAAGCTTCTCGTCCACTCTTGTTGCAGTAACTTTTGGTTTTCCTACACTACCGGTAATATTGAGCTTTATATCTTGTCCTTTATGGTTTAGGGTGTATTCACCTCGCAGGTCTGGGGTATTTCGATCCTCATAAAGGTGCTTGTGGCCATTTACCCAGTGCTCAAAAAGAGTAGTTTCGTTTTCAAAAATAGGACCAGAAGAAACGATGAAATTCGCTTTCATACCTTGTTTCAAGGCTCCAATTTCTGATTGTTTTCCTAGAATTTCTGCGGGTACTGTGGTAAGCGCTGCAAGTGCCTCAGCCTCGCTTAAACCTCTTTCCATCGCCAATGCCACTTGCGTTTTTAATTGATTTGCTGATTTCAGACCTTGTGTGGTAAAGGCAATGCGAATGTCATGATCTCGTAGAATTTTAGCATTCGATGGTGCTTGGTACCAATGACGCATATCTTTAAGAGAAACGTAATCTGCGTAAGCAGGGTCAGATACATCGTAAGCTTTTGGGAAATTTAAGGGGACAACAACCGTAGCGTTGAAGTTTTTTAATTCTCTAACGTATTCGTACTCATCACCTGACCCTAAAACATGGTATTTGATACCAAATTGTTGACCTATTTTCAATGCACGAACGGTATTTCCGTTTGCGCCTGCTTCAAAGAATTGCGGAAGATTTTTTTGTGCGATTAGCGCCTCTAGTGCACGGTCTTTGGTAGTAACATTACCTGATGCATACCAATTTAAGTCGTGATTGAGTTGTCTAAGAAGAGCCATAGCTCCCATTAGTGAGCTAGGGTAGGATTGAGTTGATTGAATACTTTTTGAGAAGGAAAAGTAAGCTCCTGAACGGTCATCTAAAATTCTACTGGAGGCATCCCCCTTGTCGTCTAAAGCCACTAATAAACTTGTTCCTCTTGCAATACCATCTGCTCTATGAGTATTAACCACCCCAAACCCGGCTTTTCGAAGATCATCTGACTTATTAGAATTATAGGTAAAAAAGTCGATCGCATTGGTTTCTGACCGGATGTGGTCATTCCAATAAAAACCTGCTCTTGTGGGTTCGTATTGTGCAGATCTCCCAGCACTTGATTGCCGCTTCGGTTTTTCTACTCCAAGCTCGCTAAATACTTCAATAAAAGAAGGGTATATGTGCGTTCCAGACAAATCGGTTACGACAGCGTTACTTGGAATTTGTACTTTTTTTCCGACAGATATAACTTCATCGTTATAAATGAGAAGTGTTCCGTTTTCAATGACGGTTGTCGGATCTACGTGAATAGTCGCACCGGTAAATGCTCGGTACACCTGTTCCGTGGTTTTCACCTCTGAATGCGCAGGAAAATAATCTTGTGCATATCCTAAGACAAAGGCCATAGAAAGGGCTAAGGTTAGTAGTTTTTTCATCTTTAGTTTTGTTTTACACTTAAAAATAGTAATTGAAAGGTTCTCCTTCAAAAGATTAACGTTTAGGTAGTTCTGCTAAGAGTTCGATTGAGAAAACAAGATCTGCCCCTGGAGGAATTACATTACCAGCTCCATTGCTTCCAAAACCGAGTACAGAAGGAATACGAACCCAACGAAGTTCTCCGACCTTCATAGTCATTAAGGCTTCTTTAAAACCGGCAATCATTGCAGCATCAGGGTCTACCGTGGTTTTCATTGGGATAAATTGTCCTCGATGCATCGTATTAATTTGATCAAAGTTTTCATCTCCTTCAGCAATCGATTGAATATTGGTGTCAAACAAGGTTCCGTCGACTAGCCATCCTGCGTAGTTAACAGAGATCTCTGTTCCGATTGCTAGGGTTTTTCCTGTGCCTTGACGTTCAATAATGTATTCAACACCTTGTTCACTTAATTCAGCATTTTCAAAACGTTTTTCGAATTCGTTTTGTAGTTCTTTTTTGGCTTCAGCATTACGCTTAGCTTCTTCTTCGATTGCGTTGAAGTAGTCTTCTAAAGTTTCAATCGCATTGAATTTTTTCGCTTGACTCCCTACTCGCAGAATCTCTACCGTTTCTAGAGTAACTGGCTCTAGCGGTCGATCTGTCGGGTCAGTTGGTGTGGTAGCGATAGAATCTAAAGTGGCCTCTCCGGAAATTAGTTTTCCAAAAACAGTGTGTTTACCGTCTAACCAAGGGGTTTCTTTATGGGTGATAAAAAATTGACTCCCATTGGTAAACGGACCCGAATTTGCCATAGATAATACGCCTTTAGAATCATGTCTTAAGGTATCCACAAATTCATCTTTAAATCGGTATCCCGGGCCTCCTTGCCCAGTAGCAGTAGGATCTCCCCCTTGAATCATAAAATCATTAATTACTCTGTGAAACTGAGTTCCATTGTAATAAGGTTGATTGGCATAATTATCGCTCACGCGTTTGCTTTTTCCTTCAGCAAGGCTTACAAAACTTGCCACTGTAATTGGAGTTTCTTCACTGTGAAGTTTTAATAATAACTCTCCCTTTGAGGTAGTCATTCTGGCATACAGGCCATTTTCCAAATCACTGTTTGGATTATTGCAAGAGATTAAAGTCGTAAATGCTACTGCGAAGAGTAAAGACAGATTAAATTTCATTTAGGTAGGGCATTAATAGTTAATGATTCAATATAGTTTGGTAATAATGAGGTAAACAAATCAATGGTTTCGCTCAGACTTGCAAAAGACTTTCCTCCAGCAGCGTTTTGATGACCACCACCGTTAAAATGAGCACGTGCAAATTCATTCACATCAAAATCTCCTGTCGATCTGAATGACATTTTAATCGAACTATCTTCTGCATTTTCGATGAAAATAACAGAAAAACAACAACCTCTAAGACTTAGTCCGAAGTTTACAAACCCTTCGGTATCACCTCTTTTAAATCCACAAGATTTTTTGTCTTCTTCGGTAATGATCATATAGACACTATGGTAAGCTTCTAGGTAAGTTAGTGAGTTTAGACACCTTCCCATCAGTTTGAATCGACTCAGTTCACTTTGCTCAAAGAGTAGCGCATTAATTTTCGTTTTATCCGCACCTTTATCAAGAAGGTCTGCAGCAATTAACAGCGTAGTAGCGCTTGCGCTCGGATATTTGAAATTTCCTGTATCCGTAACAATTCCTGTATATAAGCAATTCGCAATTGCTGAATCGATATGATCGGTACGATTTAAATGTTTTGCTAAATGGTAAATCATTTCACAAGTAGAGCTCATCGAAGTGTCGCTGAAAGTGTATTTGGCGTAATTTGATTGCGAGATGTGGTGATCAACCATTAAAATGGGGGCGGAGCTCTTTTCAATGAATGCTCCTAAAACTCCACATCGGGATAGATGATTAAAATCGAGGGTGCAAATAAGACTCGCTGAATCTATTGCCTTTTTGCAATCCTCTAAATTCTGATCGGCGAGTAAAATTTCTTTTGCTCCGGGCATCCAGCTTAGAAAATCAGGAAATGCATTAGGTGAACATACCGTCACTGTATGTCCTAATTTTTTCATTAAATGCGCCCAGCCTAAACACGACCCGAGAGCATCACCATCAGGATTTTGATGAGGGATGATAACTAAGTTTTGAGGGGTTTCTAGGTACTTTGAAAGACCGTCGATCGTTAATAAACTCATAACTTCGAAGATACAATTAATTTGATTTTAACTTGCTACTTTTAAATCCGCTTTAAGGCGTTCAAAATCGTTATTTTATGATTAAAAATCTCCCTTATCTATTCGTAGCTTTAGTAGTTTCATGTGGTCAAAATCCACAATCTGAAAGTAATGAGAGTCTGGTTTTTGTTGAAGAAATACAGCAGCATTCGAGCCGTTTAGCCTTTGGTTCTTGTAATAATGCTTATGCACCCAATGAACTTTGGGACGATGTTTTATTGGCACAACCAGAAGCATGGATATGGGGTGGAGATATCGTCTATGCAGATAGTGATGATTTTGAAACGATCGAGAAACATTACCGTCGTCAATCAGAAAATGTGGAGTACAAGCGATTAACAGAGTCTTCGAAAATTCTTGCTACTTGGGATGACCATGATTACGGGATGAATGATGGAGGGGTTACTTTCTCTGCAAAAAGTAGGAGTCAAGAGGCTTTTTTAAATTTTCTTAAGGTGGGTCAGAGCGACCGAAGAAGAGATCAGAAAGGAGTGTACTATTCTGAACAAATTCAAACTGAAGGGCATACTGTAGAAGTGATTCTTTTGGATACCAGATATTTTCGATCTGACTTAACCAAAGGGACAGAGGGTAGACGTTACGATCCCAATTACGATGAAACAGCCACTATGTTGGGTGATGTTCAGTGGAATTGGCTCTCTCATCAATTGAGTGCGAGTGAGGCTGATCTTATACTTCTTGTGTCGAGTATTCAGTTTTTGTCATCGGAACATGGTTATGAAAAGTGGCAGAATCTTCCTCACGAACGTGAGCGCCTGATTTCACTATTAAACCAGGTAGATCAGCCAGTAATGGTTTTATCTGGTGATCGCCACATCTCTGAATGGTCAGTGCTTAAAACCGAAGACAAAGAAATTATTGATTTTACTTCGAGTGGGCTTACTCACTCTTATGAAAATTTTAGTGGAGAGCCTAACGCACTTCGAAAGGGTGAAGTGGTTTCGGTACCTTCTTATGGGCTACTCGATATTGATTGGGAAAATAAAGTGATTACAGGTAGGATGATCGGTAATGGTAATGCGGTTTTACAGGAGCATTCTTTTAAGTTCTAATTTTACCTACTTTTGCAGAAAATTTTAAAGAAAATCCATGTCTGGAACTAGAACTTTTACAATGATTAAGCCAGATGCTGTTAAGGCAGGTCACATCGGGGCTATCCTAGAACGTATTAACGCTGCAGGTTTTCGCATTGCTGCGATGAAGTATACGCAGTTAAGTAAGCGCGATGCTGAACTTTTCTATGCAGTACATGCTGAGCGCCCGTTCTATGGAGAATTAGTTGAATTTATGAGTAGTGGTCCTATTGTAGCTGCTATTCTTGAAAAAGACAATGCCGTTGAAGATTTCAGAATTTTAATCGGATCTACCAACCCTGCAGAAGCTGCAGAAGGTACTATTCGTAAAGCATTTGCTAAATCTATAGGGGAGAACGCGATCCATGGTTCGGATAGCGATGAAAATGCTGCTATAGAGTGCGCATTTCACTTCTCTGGAAGAGAAATCTTCTAGTTGTCAAACTAGTAATACCGACTTTATATAATCGCCATTTAGTGCTTCATTGTACATGGCGATTATTTTTTTTCTACCAAAAAGTAGTTCCTCTCGCAGGACTGCTGAACTCAAGTACACCTTTAATACCCCTTTAGAGAACTGAACATTTTTTGTATAATTAGCCACGCCGGGTCCCATAATCTCTGGCCATAGTCTAATCACCTCAGCCTCTGTAAGGCCTTTTTTAAGTTTATTTTTTTCTATAAACTGTCTGATTACCTCACTAAGACTTTGTTCTTTGTCTTGTCTCATTCTAAATGATGAATTACATAGTTTCTACCGGTTGCTTTTACTACTTCCTCAGTTCTTTTGCTATTGGTGTCACTAATGAATAATTGACCGAAGAAATCGTTTTCAACAAGCGCCACTAAGCGCATCACTCGTTGGTCATCTAATTTATCAAAGATATCATCTAATAAGACAATTGGTTTTTGATTTTTTTGATTTTTCAGAAAGGCATACTGGGCAAAACGCAATGCGATCAAAAAGCTTTTCTGCTGACCTTGACTTCCGAATTTTTTGATGGGGTAGCCATTTAAAAGCAACATCAAGTCATCTTTATGGATTCCCGCTGAGGTATATTGTAATAGACGATCCTTAGTCAGACTCTGCTCAAGAAGGGTTTTAAAATCTGTTTTAAGCAGTTCAGAATCATACTTAACCTCGACAATCTCACTTTCTATTGGGCTGATTGCTTTGTATTGTTCAATGAAGTGTTTAGAAAAATGGTTTAAAAAGTCGTTTCTTTTCTCAAAGATGATACTACCATTTTCTATTAACAATTCATCGTATAAGACAAGGGTATCCTTCTGAAACACATTATTATTTGCAAAGTACTTTAATAAAGAATTCCTTTGACTTAGGGCCTGATTGTATTTGAGCAGTGCGTTTAAATAGTCTGAATCTGACTGAGAAATAATACTGTCGATGAATTTTCTCCTCGTTTCACTACCTTCTGAAATAAGGTCTCGGTCAGCCGGTGAAATAATTACTAATGGGATTTTACCGATATGATCACTTATTCTTTCATAGGTTTTTCCATTAAGCTTTACTGTTTTTTTGGTCCCCTTTTTAAATCCGATGAAAAGATCAAAATCCTTTTCATTGATCTTGAATTTTCCCTCTAAAGTGAACAATTCGGCTCCATGCCTTACATTTTGAGTACTTTGAGGGTTAAAATAGCTTTTGGTGAAGGCTAAATGATAAATAGCATCTAGAATAGTTGTTTTACCCGAGCCATTCCTGCCAACTAAACAATTTATAGACGAATCAAAAGTGAATTGATCGGCTTCGAAATTCTTATAGTTGATCAGGGATAGATGTTCTAGATACATAATTAAAAATGGATGGTAAAAATAAGCATTGTTACCCAGTCGGTAGATTATGATAAAAATTCTATTTTTGCCCATCTAATATATATATAGTATACCATGGCGAGTTATCAGCGAAGAGGTTATAAGAAATCAGTTAAGGCAGTTGAGTCTAACGAAAAGGTTGTAGATCAGAACAGTCAAACAGCTGAGGTTTTTTCAGCATTAGATTCAGGGGCATCTCGATCTGAAGAGTGGTTTAGAAATAATCAGAAAATTATTTTAGGCTTGATCATTGCGATTGCAGTGGTAGGTATTGGAAGCTTTGCCTACAATGAGTTTATTATAACTCCAAAGGAGCGTGAAGCAGCAAATGAACTATACTATCCACAGTCTTATTTCGAACAATCTACTCAACCAGGTGTTGCAAAAGATTCTCTATTAGGTCTTGCACTAAATGGTGCTCAAGGAAAATATGGTTTCGTTGATATCATTGATAACTATTCGGGTACAAAAGCAGCGAAATTAGCTTCTTATGGCGCAGGAATGTCTTACCTGCAGTTAGGTGAATATACTGAAGCGATTGCTGCTCTAGAAGAATTTTCTTCGGATGATGCGATCCTATCTGCTTTAGCTAAAGGTGCTATCGCAGACGCTTATGCTGGTTTAGAGCGTTACTCTGATGCACTTACTGCTTACGAGTCTGCTATGAGCCAGAATACGAATGATTTTACAACGCCGATGTTCTTACGCAAAGCCTTATTTATGGCCCTTGAGGTTAATGAAACTGGTAAAGCACTTAAATATGCTAAGCGTTTAAAGAAAGAGTATGCCGGTAATACTGAGGCGTCTGGTATCGACGCGATTATTGGAAATCTAGAGTAAGAGTGGCCACGGCACAAAATCACTTATCAACTTACGATTCATCTAAGGTTCCTTCGGGTGAAGGTAAACGCTTTGCCGTTATCACTGCAGATTGGAATGAAGAAATAACTTACGCGCTTAGAGAGGGTTGTCTTTCGACATTAGCTATACACAAAGCTGGAATCATTGATCAGATTGCTGTACCTGGTGCGGTTGAGCTTACCTATGCGGCGTCTAAATGTGTGAAGGCCGAGAAGTACGACGCTGTTATAGTTATTGGTTGTGTGATTAGGGGTGAAACGGCGCACTTTGATTTTGTTTGTCAATCCATTACTCAGGGCGTAACTGAGCTCAATCTAAAAGGAACTACTCCTGTAATATTCTGTGTATTAACCGATAATCATATCGAACAATCACGAGCTCGAAGTGGAGGTAAGCACGGAAATAAAGGTATTGAGGCTGCGATTGCTGCTCTTCAAATGTCTGAAGTTTAACTTCGGGTTCATCGATTCTTAGTATCTTTATTCTATGGCATTTCTAAAGATGAAATCGCATAAAAAGTTCGGATACCAACCTCGTTACTACAAAGGGGAAGGCTCTCCTTTTAAGATGGAGCATCGTTTCGATGCGTTTCGTAGTACAGCCCAGCCCCCGAGAGGTTTAAAAAACAAGTTTTTTTGGGCTATCGATGATCTTAAATCGGGTGAGGTATCAAAAAAAAGCAACCGATTGATTTTAATCATAGCTCTAATTTTAATCTTTTTCTTTTTAGTCATTATTGACTTTGATTTAAGCATTTTCACTAGCCGTGCCTGAAATTTTTAAACTTCCAGAACATGTAGCCAATCAGATAGCCGCAGGGGAAGTTGTACAACGTCCGGCCTCAGTGGTTAAAGAATTACTTGAAAATGCGGTTGATGCGGGATCTACAAGTGTCACTTTGATTATTAAAGAATCAGGTAAGGAATTGATCAGTGTTATAGATAATGGGGTAGGGATTGTCAAAGATCAATTAGAATTGGCCTTTGAGCGTCATGCAACTTCTAAAATTCGATCCGCAGAAGATTTATTTACCTTAAGTACAAAGGGGTTCAGGGGAGAAGCATTAGCTAGCATTGCAGCAATTGCCCAAGTTAGCTGTAAAAGTAGAATTCAAAGTTCAGAAGAGGCTTTTGAATATACCAATCATGGCGGCCAGTCATACGATACTAGAGAAGTCGTCGCTGAGGTAGGTACTTCTATTTCTGTAAGACATCTTTTTTTCAATATACCTGCTCGTAGAAACTTCTTGAAGTCGAATTCAGTAGAATTGAAGCATTGCATCGACGAGTTTCAGCGCGTAGCGCTTATTCATACCGATATTCATTGGAAGATGTATTCGGATGATCAAGTCCTATTTGACCTTCCACCATCCAATTTATTACAACGCATTGGCCATGTTTTTGGATCCAAATACCCGGAGCGTGTTGTGCCTACTAAGGAGGCTACCGAAGTGGTTAAAATTTCAGGATACGTTCAAAAACCTGAGTTTGCCAAAAAGTCGAGACAAGAACAGTTCTTTTTTGTGAATGGTCGCTATGTGCGTCATTCCTATTTGCACAAGGCAGTGATTAAGGCCTATGAGGGTCTTTTAAATAACGATTATCAACCTGGATACTTTATTTTTCTAGAGGTAGACCCATCGATGGTTGATGTTAATATACATCCAACCAAAACAGAAATAAAACTGGTCGATGAGTTTGATATTTTTACTCTATTGCAGGCTACTGTTCGCCATAGTTTGGGACAATTCAGAGTCAACGCAAGCATTGATTTTGATCTCAATCCAGATTATCAGGTAGATTATCGATCTGAACGGTCGTCTTCTCCTAGCCGCATGCCGAAAGTTCAAGTAGATCCTAGCTTTAACCCATTCGTATCAGTAGATGCTAGTGATGCTTTAGGATTCAGCCGACTCGTGGTAGAAACTGAAGCTGAGCAAACTACCTTTTCTGACGATTTTGAACTAGACGCGATAAGTTTTGAATCTTCACAATCACCTATTCAATTCGATACCAAATATCTTGTAATTGCCAGAGATAATAAATTAGTATTAATCGATCAGTATAGAGCTCATCAGCGAGTGATTTATGAGCAATTATTGGCGGCAATGACCGTTGAGGTATCTAACTCTCAGCAATGGTTGTTTTCTGAAGAAATCGAGTTAAATCCTTTAGAGCGTAACCAGTTTTCACAAATTGAAGATCAGTTAAGAGATTTGGGTTTTGCCATGAGCTTAGCAGATAATCAACTAACCTTAAGTGGTGGTCCTGAATTTTTAGACACTGCTAATGCACTTAAGCTTTTTAAGGAACTTCTGAACCTTTCACAGGATAAGCATTCTTTAGAAAGTTTTTCTACTGCTGAGTTGTCGGCTAGAATTTTGTCTCGAAATATGGCTATTCGATCGGGGGTGAAGCTTACTCCTGAGCAAATGAGAAAACTTTTAGGTGATCTAAATTTGTGCAAGGAACGCGAGTGGTCACCAGACCAGAAACTGATCTTTAGATTGATCGATGTTCAAGAAATTGCACGTAAATTCTAGGCTATGCTACAACAAATGACTCCCGCTGTACGTGGAATACTTATCGCTAATGTATTGTTCTTTCTTCTGACACTAAGCTTGGGAGACTTTATGTATGGGAGATTCTCCCTTTGGTTTATGGAGAATCCTAGATTTGGATTTTGGCAGTTTGCTACCCATATGTTCATGCATGGAGGTTTTGCTCATATACTCTTTAACATGTACGCAGTGGTGGCCTTTGGAACACCACTTGAACGCCAATGGGGTCAAGAAAAATTCATCTTCTTTTTCTTCTCTGCTGGCTTAGGCGCTGCATTTTTACACACAGGTGTAAATTATATCTATTTCAATAGTGCCGTTGAAGCGATTGTTGACTCTGGAATATCTCGAGTACAGTTATTTGAGGCTTTGACCTCTAACTCAGGTGTAAACTTAAGTTATATTGAACGTGGTGTTTCTTATGAAGTAGCAGAGCAATTGAAATCCGCGTTTTATACTCCGGCCGTCGGTGCTTCAGGGGCTGTTTACGGTGTCTTAGTGGCTTTCGCCTTTATGTATCCTAATGCTCGTTTGATGTTGTTATTTCTGCCATTTCCTATTAAGGCTAAATACTTTGTGCCCTTAATCATTCTAGGGGATCTTTATTTTGGTATTACCAATCAAAATACCGGTATCGCTCATTTTGCTCACATTGGTGGTGCATTATTAGGTTATATCATGATGTGGTACTGGAGCCGAAATTCATTCAATAATCACCGTTGGAACTAATGGAAAACCTACGTTATCGATGGAATTTAATGAGCAGCTTTGATCGCTTTATAGCGATTCAAGTGCTGGTATTTCTTGTGATCTCGCTTTTAGGTATGATTGGATTGCCTTTAGATCGTTGGTTGGTTTTAAGCTCATCTTTAACAACCTTATTATTTCAGCCTTGGAGCCTAATCACCTACAGTTTTATTCACGCTGATCTTTGGCACCTGTTATTCAATATGCTTTGGCTATACACGGCCAGTCGTTATTTTCTAACCCTGTTCGACATTGCCCGGTTATTTACTATTTACTTTTTAGGTGTATTTTTTGCCGGACTTACTTTTATATTTTCTTACTCACTTTTTCTAACCTCCAACGCCTACCTAGTTGGGTCTTCAGCTGGCGTCATGGCTGTCCTAATATTTATCGCTACCTATACTCCGAATCAGCCCATTAGAATTTTCATTTTCAATATTAAGTTGTGGCAGCTCGGAGCCTTTTTTGTTGTGATTGATTTATTACAATTAACCTCAGGTGTAAATTTTGGTGGTCGCTTAGCCCACCTCGTTGGGGCAGGAATTGGCTATTTTATGGCGAGTCAATTATTGAAAGGAGTGGAGATTGGTGATGGTTTACAGAATTATTTCAGACAAGGATTTCGATTCAATTTTACTCGTAAAAAGCCATCCTTTAGGGTTTACAGAAACAAAAAGCGAACCAGCGCTAAACCTCTATCTGATCAAGAGAAGATTGATTCAATTCTTGATAAAATCAGTGCGTCAGGTTACGAAAGCCTTTCTGCGGAGGAAAAGGACTACCTCTTTAGAAAGGGACAGAAATAGAAACCTGCCTCAGATAGTCTAGTCCATGTCGAGGGCCCAGATTGAACAATAGATCAATAGCGGATAGATCGCTAAGAAACCCTGTACGCTCTTCAAAAACTTGTGGATACCCCTTTTCTTCTACTGCTATTGAGCTACCTTTACATAAGACTAAATGACGCAGGTCTAACACCCCTGGGGTTGAATTGATTTTCTGATACGATTCAGTGAATTTATCAGGGAATTCAATTCTAAATTGATCGCATAGATATTTGGTAATCTCGAGGTTGTGCTCAAATAGGTCTACTGCGCTGCTAGTGAATAACTCTTTGAATTCTCGTTCAAAAAATTCAAAATAGGGTGAAGTTCTATAAGCTGTTGTAATACTCTTTAAATGTTGTTTGTTCCAGTCAAACACCTCTTCACTTCTAACTTCACTATATCGCTGTCGAATATTTTTTTGATGTTTTACAGGCAGACTAAGATTTAGTTTTCCTTGGTCTGTAGCTATAGAGCATCTACTTCGATAGGTTTGCTTTTGAAAATTATCGTGTTTTTCAAAAACAATCTTTTCTCCGTACTGAGCTATCGCGGCAAGACTTTGGGTCGTTAGAAAATAGGAGGGATGCAGAAGTACCGCTTTCAACATGTTAAGCCTTTTTTCGCTTTCTCACTGCTTTAAAACCAAAGTACCCCGCAAGACCAAGTATAAATACCCACAAATAAGACTGAGGTTGCCCAGGTCCCTTTACTGTAGTAAAGAACCGATCCCATCGAGGTTTCATTTTAAGTAAACCATCGTTGAAATGATCCCAACTCATCCAAATAAAAATTGGTTTACCTAAGATGTGGTCTTCGGGAACAAATCCCCAACTTCGGCTATCCTCAGAGTGGTCCCTATTATCTCCCATCATCCAATAGTAGTTCTTGGTAATATTTACTCGCTCCCTCGGACGGCCATTTACTACGAATTCACCATTTACTAGTTCTATGCTATTCTCTTCGTATTCAGTTAAAAGCTTCTTGTAGATCGGATAGGTTGTTAAATTCAATTCGATTTCATCTCCTTCTTTTGGTAGGTAAATGGGTCCGAATTGATCTTCATTCCAAGGGTATTTGTCGTTTTGCGGAAATATATTATAACCACTGACCCCTTTAGGTGTCAAATCCATAGAAACACTATCGATACTCGGATGCTTGGCTAGAAATTCTGCTCCAGCAAGGGTTAGGTTAGCGGTAATCTCAGTAGATAAGGGTTCTTTAAGAGCAATTCGATTTTCTCTTAAAACAGCGATAGGAATACCATCACCAGGGGTGTAAAGTTCAATGTTTCCTTCAGCGGTTTGATTTACTCCAATCAGATGTGGAACAAGTGAATTGTACTGATCTTGAGTGAGGTTTTCAGCGATAAACTTTCTACTAAAGTCATCGGCATCGGCTTGTACCAATAGACTAGGAGACACTCCTTTTGAACTGTAGACCTTATGATTGTACATGGGCCTTGCACGCTCATCAAGTTCTAATTGAACACCATTGATATAAACAAATCCGTCAATGATTTCTAAAGTATCACCAGGTGTCCCCACGCACCGCTTAACGTAATTTGATTTTTTATCTATGGGCTTTTTGACACCTTTTTCTTTTACAAAGAATTGTCTCACAGTATCTGCTGGCCAGTTAAATACAACGATGTCATTCTTTTTAACCTTTTCAATACCGGGTAGTCTCAGATAGGGGATTTGAGGTTTCTTTAAATAAGACTTTACTTTTAAAATAGGTAAGGTGTCATGAACCATTGGAGTTGACACGGCTGTCATTGGAATTCTAGCTCCGTAATGAAACTTACTTACGATTAGAAAATCACCAATTCGAAGCGTTCGTTCTAGTGAGCCTGTGGGGATCGCATAGGGCTGAAGAAAATAGGTGTGAACCAGTGTTGCCGCCACTACTGCAAAGGTTAACGAGGACAACCACTCACCGGTTTTAGTTTGTTCTGGTTTCTGTCGATTGGTTTGAAACTCAGTGCTTGAAGCGTAGTTTAGAGGAATTAGGTAGAGGCCCAAACTTAAGATTGCCCAAAGCATTTCTATAGATTTAGGCTTCTTTTTAAATGCATACAACAGGTCAATCCAAAGAACTGGAAATAGGATTAGGTTGATAATCGGTAAAAAGAAGAGAATCGTCCACCATTTGGGTCGCTCTAAAAAGGCGAGTGCTACTATTAGGTTGTAAACGGGTATAAACGCCTTATAACCCGCCTGACCTGCTTTTTGATAAAGTTTAAAAGTTCCTAGTCCGTGTACGAGTTGTACTGCTAAGAAAAAGATAAGCCACTGTGTTAACGTCATTTCTACAGGTTTAAAACATCATTCATGGTAAAAATACCCTTTTTACCTACAATCCATTCGGCGGCAATTACTGATCCCAGTGCGAAACCATCTCGGTTATGAGCCTCGTGACTTAATGTGATCTCGTCGATTTCACTTTTATAATGTACGTGATGGGTTCCCGGAATTTCCCCTTTTCGAATGGAATAGATCGGAAGCTTTTCAGTTGAATCCCCTAATTGATATCCGTCAAGTTCTCGAGATTCAATATGGGGCTTTGCTAATGAAATCGCTGTTCCGCTAGGTGCATCGAGTTTATGCTGGTGATGAATTTCCTCGATACTTATTTTGTACTGTGAATAAGGCTTTAAAAGTTCTGCTAGTTTTTTATTTACCGCAAAGGTTAGGTTTACCCCTAGACTAAAGTTACTCGAATAGATAAAGGCGGTATTATTTTCTAGAGCTATTTCATTCGCCTTAAGTATTAGATCATCCCATCCAGTAGTACCAGAAATAACAGGTATTCCTTGGCTTAGTGATAAGGCCACTAATTCAAAGGCTGAATCAGGAGTACTGAAGTTAATCACAGCATCAGTATTTTCAGGAATTGATACCGGTGTATGACTTGTAGCCAAAAGAATTCGATGGCCACGTTCTTCAGCAATTTCTTGAATACGCTTGCCCATTCTCCCGTATCCAAGTAAAACGAAATTACTCATAAGGTTATTTTTAGATTTAAACCGATTTCAGCTCCCATTTGAACGGGGTGTTGACTAATAAACGGTTGAATCGAAACATTTAAATCTTCATTCATATTAAAGGGTTTTAGGTGTGCGTCAACGCTTGCATCTAAAACATTCAATAAATAAAGGCCAATTGCGATTAGAAGGGATGAGTCTCGTTGACTCTGAGCTTTTTTTTGCGCCTCCTCTAGTGCACGGTCAGAAACATCAGGGCCAATACCATCTAGATTGACGTCGTAGAATTCATCGGTAGAAAAACCTGCAGATCGTAGCTTAAATGCGGTTCGATAACGTAAATATTCGGTTTGATTGAATTGATAAACAAACACTCCGGTACCTACCGCTGCCCAGGCTAAGGGAACCTTCCAATATTTTCGATTATAAAATTGACCCAAACCGGGAACGGCTGCAGATAAGAAACTTGCCCTAGAAGGGGATAATGGATCGAGCGCTCTCTCTAATCTACGCTGCTCGCGTTCTAATCTACGCTCTTGTTTTGCTTCATCTTTGGTAGCACTAGTTTCTTGGGCATGTGCACTTCCCAAAAACAAGAAAAAAATGATGAAGTAGATTCTATTCACCCAAGAGTTGCTTTTTAAGCCGTATTAAATCTTTCGTAGAATTAAAAGTAACAGTAATCGAACCTGAACCATCTTGGTTTGCCTTCAACTGAACCTTTCGGTTTAATCCTTGTTCCAGATCGTCAATAGCGCTTAATACTTTCTTCGATGGATCTTTTGGATCTAATTTTGTGTTCTTTGGTGAGCCGTGTTTTCTAACGAGTTCTTCAGTTGCTCTTACCGATAGTGATTTTTCAAGAACACTAGCTAAAAGCTCGGTTTGTGCTTTTTCATCCTCAATAGCCATTAACGCTCTGCCGTGCCCCATCATTATTTCTCGTCTTCTCAAAGCGCCTTGAACTTTTGGATGAAGCTTCAGTAGTCTTAAGTAATTAGTAATGGTAGATCGTTTTTTACCCACTCTTTTACTCATTGATTCTTGAGTAAGGTCGATCTCATCAATTAACCTTTGATAAGACAATGCAACTTCGATAGGGTCTAAATCTTCACGTTGAATATTTTCAACCAAAGCCATCTCTAGTGATTCCTGATCATTGGCCTCACGTACAAAGGCAGGAATAGAATCTAACTTAGCAAGTTTACTCGCTCTTAATCTACGTTCACCAGATACTAATTGGAAACTACCGTCATTAATTTTACGGACAGTAATCGGCTGGATAATACCTAACTCACTGATCGACTGAGCCAAGTCAGCTAAAGCCTCTTCATCAAAGCTAGTTCTAGGTTGATAAGGGTTTACAGCAACTTCATCGGGATGAATAAAAGCCATCATCGGACTATTAACCGCACTGATTGACGAATCCTTATTCGGATCTTGAAGTAGGGCAGATAATCCTTTTCCTAAAACAGGCTTGCGAGTTTTACTCATGATTTCTTTTTAGATTTCTTAACAGGCTTGCGCTGCACTATTTCTTTGGCGAGGCTCAAATAATTCGCCGCTCCTTTACTGCTAGCATCGTAACTTATAATGCTTTCTCCAAAACTTGGAGCTTCACTTAGTTTTACGTTTCTCTGAATAATCGTTTCGAAAACCATATCGCTAAAATGTTTCTTAACCTCCTCAACGACCTGGTTAGATAAACGTAATCTTGAGTCGAACATGGTGAGTAACATCCCTTCAATATCGAGATCTTTATTGTACAATTTTTGGACGCTTTTGATCGTATTTAAAAGCTTGCCCAACCCCTCTAGCGCGTAGTATTCGCATTGAATCGGTACAATGACAGAGTCTGCAGCTGTCAATGCATTCAACGTTAACAGCCCAAGGGAAGGTGCGCAATCAATGATGATATAATCGTAATCATCTTTGACACTGCTAATTGCCTCCTTAAGCATATACTCTCTACGTTTCTTTTCGATAAGCTCTATTTCAATAGCTACAAGATCAATATGAGCAGGGACGATAGATACGTTTGGTGAGTTAGCAGGATAAATAACCTGATCTGCACCTGCGGTGTGCTCTAAGAGTTGATAGGTACCTAAGCCGACATTTTCTATATCTATCCCTAAACCGGATGAGGCATTCGCCTGCGGGTCGGCATCAATCAGTAATACTTTTTGCTCTAATGCCCCTAAAGCGGCAGAAAGATTGACTGAAGAGGTAGTCTTACCCACACCACCTTTTTGATTAGCAATAGCAATGATTTTTCCCATGACACGAATAAAGTAAGGTCTAAAATACAATTTTAGAAATGCAGCTAAAAACCTTTCTTGAAATTGTTGAAAACTGAGGAGATGTTATTTGTTTTTCGGGAGGCTATCTTTCATCTCAATGATAAAAATATCCTCATTAGGTTTTTTGAAGAAATAATGCTCTCTAGCGAATCGTTCCTTTTCGATAGAATCGGAGAACTTTTTTAAAAGCGCTTTATCCCTAGCTATTTCTGTTTCTAAATAGTTTTTTTCCTGTTCTAAATCTTTGATTTCGCTGCTGAGTTGCCATTGAATTAGAACAGAGTTCGAGTCAAAGAAAAACATCCAAATAATAAAGAAACTGGTAATCACCAGGTAAATATTTTTGAATTGGCCCAGCCAAGTTAGAAGCTTCGTCTTTTTCATCACACCATTTGCTGGATGGCTTTTATCACAAACTCAACAGAACGATCGTAGTGATGATTGTTATTGATAATAATATCCGCCTCTGACTTAGAAGATTCGATGTAATTCTCGTGCATCGGCTTTACTTGCTCTGTGTATCTTCGAAAAACCTTGGTGAGTTCTTGTCCACGTTCTGCAGTATCCCTAAGCACTCTCCGCATTAATCGGTGATCTTCATCGGTATCAATATATATCCATAGGTCAACCACGGATTTGATTTTGGGATGATTCATCAGTAGAATACCTTCTAATAGTAGAACAGCGGTAGGGCTGATCGGATCGGTCTCAGATTCCCGAGTCTCTTTTACAAAACTATATATTGGTGCCTGTATGGTATTCCCTTTTTTTAACTCATCTAAATGTTCTTCTAGTAAGTTGTAATCGAAGGCATTCGGATGATCAAAATTTTGAACACTCCGCTCTTCAGGACTCAAATGATCGAGAGGATTATAGTACCTGTCTTGCGAGAGTACAGTAAGTTGATTGTCGTCAAATCCTTTGGCTATGGCATTGACAATAGAACTTTTGCCACTTCCTGATCCGCCTGTGATACCTATAATAAACATTCTGTACTGATTAGATTATCAAAGTTACGAATTGCCGCTAGATACTAGCTATTTTACCAGCGGATGTATCCTTTGTAGCGCCGGTAACACTGCTTAAGACATTGATTCTAGAATGGATTTTAAGCCATCCCATAAGTGCAAAAATGATAGCTTCCTTATACTCAATTAGATAAGGTTCAGGAGTGAGGAGCTTAAAATTCGGATCCAAATATTTTTCAATACTAGAAATAAGATATGTATTGTAAGCTCCGCCTCCTGTAACTAATACTTTTGAAAGCTTCGAATTTGAATTGGTGGCGTTAATCGCTTTTGCAATTTGATATCCGATGTGTTCGCAAGTAGTATTTAACAAATCTGCTATCGAATAAGGTCTGCTGTCAAATAAGGGTTGCATTTTACTGAAATACCAAGCCTTATCTAGAGATTTTGGAGCAGTTAACTGAAAATAATCTAAGTCATTTAATTCGTGAAAGAGATCTGAAATGAATTGCCCAGATTCAGCGATACTTCCACTCTTGTCGAACTCTTTTCCCAGTCTTTGTGCCAACTCGTTGAGAGGAGTATTACACATTGAAATGTCATAAGCAATCACACGATCGTCGTCTCTATAAGAGATGTTTGAGATACCTCCAAGATTTAAACAATACTCGTACTCCCTAAAAAGGGTCGTATCACCTATGGGAACTAACGGAGCTCCTTGACCTCCAAGAGCAACATCTTCGCTACGGAAATCAAAAGCAACAGGGATATTTAGTTCTTTTGCCCAATATACTCCATCTCCAATTTGCACAGTTATTCCATTTTCTGGTTCGTGATTAACCGTGTGTCCATGGCTTGAAATAAGATCTACCTTTTCATCTAGTTTTTTAAGAAATGATTTAAGACATTCTAGTGCGAATTGGCTGAACCGTTGATCTAGGGAAGATCCGTGCTTTTTATCTTCTTCACTAGCTTTCTTTAATGCTTCTTTGAGTGGTTGCGAAATAGGGTAGGTGTGCCCTTTGATCCAACGATATTTAAGCTGTTTTTCAGATTCGTAGAAGTGAACACAGCAAAGGTCTATCCCGTCTAAAGAACTTCCGGACATCAATCCAACTACTGTTTTACTTGTCATCACTAAGCATGCTTAAGAACGAAAAGATACTATGTTTGTGTTATGAAACCACAAAAAGTAACCGAAAGCGATTCACATTACAGTGATTTAGAAAAAAAGTCAGCTTTAGAGCTTGTTCAAATTATGAATACTGAAGACGCTAAAGTTGCGAATGCGGTTGAACAGACTTTGCCAGAAATCGCTGAGTTAGTTGAAAGAATTTTACCTCGCTTTCTTTCAGGCGGAAGACTTTTTTATATCGGAGCTGGCACCTCAGGTCGTCTAGGAATTTTAGATGCCTCTGAAATACCCCCCACTTATGGGCTTGATCACGATCGAGTGATTGGTTTAATTGCGGGAGGCGATTCTGCGATCAGAAAGGCGGTTGAATTTGCTGAGGACAATGAAGACGGTGCTTGGGCTGATCTTTCAAAGTTTCAGCTTAACGAAAAGGATACCGTGGTTGGGATTACGGCTTCAGGTACTACTCCATATGTATTGGGCGGAATCAAGAAATGTAGAGAAAACAAGCTTTTAACTGCCGGAATTTCTTGCAACCCCAACAGCCTACTCTCAGATCTAGCAGAAATTGCCATAGAGGCTGTGGTAGGACCAGAAGTTGTTACGGGAAGTACACGGATGAAAAGCGGAACTGCTCAAAAAATGATTCTCAATCTCATTTCAACGACTCTAATGATTCGGGCGGGCCTTGTTTTAGACAACAAGATGGTGAACATGCAATTGAGTAATAACAAACTTTGGGATCGAGGGGTTCGCTACATTGTTGAAGCCTTATCAATTTCAAATGAAGAGGCCTTAGAAGCCTTAAAGAAATACGGATCGGTTCAGTCGGTTCTAAATGCTTATTCCTAACACTTAAGCCTTTGGAACCATTTTATAAATCCCCTTACTTTCAACGCTTAAATAGATATTGCCGTCAGGTGCTTGGATAACCTCACGTACTCTTCCTACATCAGAGAACCAGCGCTCACGCTTGGCAACCTTATTGCCATCAAGTACTAAACGCTCTAGGTATTGAAATTTCAACGAACCTGCGAAAAGGGAACCTTCTAATTCAGGGTAGTTAGATTGATGAATGTATGCCATACCAGAAGGTGCAATCGAAGGCAGCCAATAGTAGAGTGGTTGTTCCATACCTTCCTTTTCTATGATTTCAGTAAAACTAGAGCCGTCATAGTTGATTCCATAGCTGATAATCGGCCAACCAAAGTTTTTTCCTTTCTCAGATTGGTTAATTTCATCTCCTCCTTGTGGGCCATGTTCATGAACCCAAATAGCATCTAGTGCTGGATGATAAACCATCCCTTGGGGATTTCTATGGCCGTAGCTCCAGATTGCTGAACGTGCTCCATCTACTTCAACAAACGGATTATCCTCAGGAATACTTCCATCCTTGTGAATGCGGTAAATTTTGCCACCATCTCGGTAAATACTTTGCGGATTTTCCTCTCGATTTCCGCGATCTCCAATCGAGAAATATAGATATCCTTCATCATCAAATACTACTCTTGAACCAAAATGAAACCCTTTATCAGAATCTTCTTGTCCTCGATATAGGACACTTAAATTTTCTAGCTGATTACCTTTCAATTGAGCTCTGGATACCGTTGTAGTCCCTTTCCCAGTCTCAGATCCCTCACTAGAGTAGGTCATATAAATCCACGGTTCCTTTTCATAATTTGGATCTAAAGTCAAATCCAAAAACCCTCCCTGACCTTGCTGCCAAATTTCTGGCATACCCTGAATCTCTTGTCGATTGTTCTTTTGGTCAACTAACAATAGCTTTCCGTTTTTCTCAGATATCAAATACTTTCCATCGATAAACTCTAGCCCCCAAGGAATATCTAACCCATCGACTACTAACTCTAATTCATAATTTTCTCCACCTTTTGTTATTTCACTAATGGTTTGGTTACCTGTTGTATTCTCATCGGAGGATGCATGATTACAGGATATAAAACCTAGAGTTAAGGCTCCTAATAGCCCAAAGGAAAGAATCGATATGATTTTCATAGTTATTCTATTTGATGGCTTAAAAATACATCTAAATTATCTTATTTTTGCCCCTCTCATTCGGGATGTGGCGCAGTCTGGTAGCGTACACGCATGGGGTGCGTGTGGTCGCTGGTTCGAATCCAGTCATCCCGACTTAAAAATCCATAAATAGTTGTAAATCAACTATTTATGGATTTTGTATTTTCTAAATAACCATATTACTAACCATATTTAAAAATGGTTATATTGTGGTATGAAAGTTTCACTTTACTTACAGAAAGATAAAGACCCTGAAAGGGAGTGTATTTTATATGTTCGTTTAAGAAACAGTGAAGAGGTTAAAACCATAAATACAAACATCAAGTGTAAATCAAAACACTTTAAAAATGGTTTCATCTCTCCTTCAACTCCCAACTTCAAACAAAAATCACAACTAATAAACTCTATACTTTATGAGGTTGAAGGTATTATTCTTGAAATAGAGAAACAAGGGTTTAGTCCTTCTCCTTCTCTCGTTCAAAAGGGATTTAAGGACAGACAAGAAACCAAGAGATTTATTACCCCGAAGATTAAAACTTTTTGGATTTGTTTTGATGAGTTTTATGATACTAAAAGAAATAAGAGTAGGGGATACACAAAAACACTTATTACTCTTAAAAATCACCTTTTGTCCTTTGAAGAGTACGAAGGAAAACCAATAACATTTGATTATATAGTTGGAAAAACACCTTTATTTACTTCAAATCTCTACAACTATTTATGGGAAATCAAGGGTAGTTCAAATGGATACATAAACAAACTTGTTTCAAACCTTTCCAACTTTCTTTTTTGGTGTAAAGAAAATGGTTATATCAAAAAGAGACCAAGATTTAGACCACTTCAAACAGTGGATGTTGATGAAAAAATATATCTTAAAACAGACGAGGTTTTAAAGTTATTTGAAAACAAAAAATGGGATTTTGAAATCGGTAGAAATAACTACAACGAACACATACATATCATCAAACAGGAACTGTTAGGGACAAACAAAAAAAGATTTGGAACTCCAATAGAGGAAAATAATGAAATCAAGTATTACTCTTATTTTACAAGTTGGGAGGTGGTAAGGGACTTATTCCTTTTCATGTGTTCTGTTGGATGTAGATATAGTGATTTGGAACATTTTATAGTAGATGATTTTGATTTTGATAGTTCATTACAAACTTTTAGTTGGGTACAACAGAAAACACAAAAACGAGTTAAAGTTCCTAAAACAGACATAAGTGGAAGTGTATTCGTTAAATACAGTAGAGGGAAGAGATTAGACCAAAGATTATTTCCTCCATTTTCCCAACAAAAGTTCAACAAACAACTTAAACTTCTTTTAAGGGATTTAAAGTTTAAGAGGTTAGTTTCAAAACCTAAAATGGTGGGTTCAAAAACTTTAAACACCCAAGAAAAGGAACTTCACGAGGTTATTTCCTCACACTCGGGGAGGAGGTCTTACATAAAAAACCTTATTGACTTGGGGGAAATGGACTACAAATCTATAATGAAACTTTCAGGACATCGTAGTATAACGGAGTTTTTGAAATATGTTTCAGTCAATGAAGAAGACCTAAAAAAGGGTTCAAATCTTTATCGTTTAGAAAATAAAACCGAAGATGAAGAGATTGAAGAAGTAGTTAAAATCTATAAATCACTTCAAGAAGAAGAAAAGGTTATGATTAGAACTATACTTGATAGATTTAGGAAGTAAGATTAAGTCTCACTAAATAATGGAGACTAACTCTTTAAACGATGAAAAGTAAAAAGTTTTCGTTTAACTCCCATATGTTTTATTTAGAACGATTATAAACTACACTTTTTTACAGGTTTTTACTTCACTTCCACCTCCTTCCACATATTTATAGTAAAGAACCTTTTAGTACGAGAGTACGAGGTTAGTTAAAACAATAACCCGAGAGGGTATATGGGTACTTTATACCCTTTAACCAATAAAACTATAAGTATGTATAATGAGTTTATATCCCAAGATGGAAGAGTGATACTTGATGAGAGTGGAAAGTTTGTTAGATGGAACAACTCCACTACTCCTCCATATGTAGAACGAGATGGATACTTTTTCCACGATATACGAAAAGAGTACCCATATGAATAAGATGTTTTGTACGATTAGAAAATGGGATTACAGAGGGAATAATAGATATAACCCAAGTAAAACCAACTTACACAAACAGACACATACACTCCATAAAAAGTTAAAGAAGGAAGATGGGGTGATTACCTCGTACTCCATAGAACGAGATAAAGGAAAACAACAATACCACCTACATATCATTTTCCACTACACAGATGAAAATAACCTGAAAGAGGTATTAGGAAGGTTTATTGGAGGTGATATAACCGAGAGAATAAGTGGTTTTGATAGTTATATGGGAAAGTATGGAACGATATGGTTAGAACCCATAAACAACGAAAGAAATGGTTATGAATACATAAACAAATACGAAATGAGTAAAACACTCGTGTAAAATAAAGAGAGTACTTATTTTGAGGAGAATATTTTACCCCTGTATGTTTGGATAAGAGTGGTGATAGAAATAATGACCCACAATAAACCAAACCCCAACTTATTCTCAAAGAAGATATAACGGACTCCTTGTGTTAGGAAAAACACTCCGTAGAAATACCAAAACCAAGTGAGGTATTTGTTTTTCTTTTCTTGTGAAACCTTGTCTATATCCACTCTTTGAGTAAAATAGTTTATACCAAAAACAAAAACCATTAAACCCCCAAATAATAAAAGTCCAAAAGTTAAGTCATCCATAACACTAAAATATATTAAAAATGATAAACGGAAGAAAAAACAAAGAGGTACTTACAGAAGAACAAAGTAGAGTACGAAACAAAGAACTTATAGGATTACCCCTTACAGAGGAGGAAATAAGAACCATTAGTTATGAGGAAGAAGACGAGATTATAGATTTAGATGAACTCCTTAAAGAACTTGGTTTAGATGGAATAGAAGACGATGATGAACTTGATGATTTAGAAGAAGGGATTACTTACGATATATCCTATAAAAGTCCATTTTCCAAAAGATACAGTACGGTTAGAAAAACCTTTAACGATGATAAACACTTTACCAACTATTATAGTTTGATGATGAGAAAGGGGTATAAGATTATAGGTATTGAGGATGTAGAGAGTTAAAATAGATGGAAGACACGATAGATTTTATAGAGAGATGGGGTTTTTATGGGGATAAAGAAATAAATGTACGAGACCTTACTGAAAAGGAGTTTAGAGACCTTTTGTATAAGGTTTTGAGTGATTACGAAAAGAGAAATAACACAAATACAGAGTATAAATGGAAAAAAGAATAACGATTGAGGAGTTAAAAGAACGATATAGAGTTAGTGAGAGAACCTTACGAACTTGGAAAGAAACCAAAGGATTACCCCTACGAGAGATTACCCCACAGAATAAATGGGTATATGAAACCGAGTTAAAAAAATGGGAAACCTCGTTTGGATAGAACGAAGATGGAAGAAGAAAAAGGACATACTACGAACCTTTTGATACATTATGATACACTCTTCAACAGGGTTTAGAACCATAATGTATATCAACAAGAGTAAAACGAACCTTTTGTATAGTGGTTAGAGGTTTCTTGTAAATGAGAAAAAACCTTTTTCCAAAAACCAACAAGTACCCCCGTTTATATCGGGGGTATTTTTTTACCCCATAGGAACTTTTCTAAAAACAAACCTAATCCCTATTTATTATGAGAACTTAAATGAACTTATACGAATATGGAAAACACAACTATACCTGACTACGAGTGGAACTTATGGTTAGAGATTATGAAAGAAAAGGGGTACAACGTAATAAAATATGGACCCGAGATTGTTATGGACTTTTTGTTGGAACGTGGATACTTAAAAAATACGAGGGAGGATATAATAAAAACTTTACGAGAGAATACCGAAATGACTACAAGTGAGATTATGGAACTGATACAGAACCATAACAAGATTAGAAACTCTCTCCCAACACTGAACTTAAAAATAAACCAACGATTAGACCAACTCCAAAGAGAAATGAACTCCATAGTACCATTTAGGAAAGTGGGGGATAGATTAGTAGGGTTTGTACCCAACGAAACAGATGAAAACCTGATAGATGTACTTGATGGTATGGGAAACCACCATATTCTTTTAGGTACGGTAGATAAAACCAAATGGAGTATTACTTGGAACAAGTATTGGGTGATAAACCCTGATGTAAATAGGTATGTAGTGGGAGAGATTAGAACCTTAAAAGAAAACTCTTGGTTTGATTATGAATAATAGGTTTGAGAGGATTGTAGAAGAACTTGGAGAATACCGATGGATTACAATACAAGATTGTAGTGAGATGATGGGTATATCTACAAGAACCCTATACAAGTACCTTAAAGAAGAAAAGATTAAAGGAGTGATATACCAACGAAGGAGGTTGATAGATAGTATATCCGTGATTAAACACTTGTTAGAGAATAAATGTTTAGAGATAAACGAAATAAGAAATGAAGGAGTAAAAAAAGAACTGACCTATTCCAACTTTTAGTTTAGTTAAACCGAACCGAGTATAGAACCTATATTTTCTTTTCCAAAGATGATTAGAAACAGAACCCAACTATACTCGGTTTTTTAGTACCCAAAAAATAGTTTGTTTTAGATTAAATCATAAATAAATGAAAAACATATGGTGTAGTGTTTTTCCTTGTGTTTGTGATAGAAATGTTTTATATTTAATAAGGTATTTAAAATAAAACACTTATGGTTTGTAGGTATATTAGAACTTCAACTTCATCACAAAAAGGAGAAAGATATGAGTTAGATAAGACCAAATATGACCTTACAATAAAGGATTTAGGTGTTAGTGGTTCTATACCATTTAATAAGAGAGAAGGTGGGGGAAAACTCCTTAAAATGGTTGAAAATGGGGAGATAAAGGAGGTTGTTGTTGAGGAACTATCAAGATTGGGTAGAAACACCTATGATATATTCAAAACCCTTCACTTATTAGAAGAAAATGGAGTTGTAGTTTCAGTTAGAAATCTCGGGTTGAAATCTATTATAGACGGAAAGAAGAACCCTGTTTGGGATATAATAACTTCTGTTATGAGTTCCATATCCCAAATGGAGAGAGAATACATAAAAGAACGAACCCAAATGGGAAGAACGGTATATGTAATGAAAGGGGGTAAGTTGGGTAGAAAAGTTGGTTCAGTTGAGGGAAGAGATTTTCTCAAAAAGGAGAAATCACAACAAATCATTTCTTTACTTGATAAAGGTAAATCTGTAAGAGATATATGTGGTAGATTAGGTGTATCCTCAACTACGGTTTGTAAGGTTAGAAAGATGATTTAACTTGGTTATTTTTCTAACCAAAAACAAGTAATATAACCAAAATAACCACCCTTAAACCCTATAAAATGGTTATTTAGTCGTCCAGTCATCCCGACAACAAACACGAACAACATCTAAAATCGAAGATTTTAGCTAATCAATTAGAAAACCGCTAGAGCTTGCTCTTTAGCGGTCTTCTTTTATTGATAGTAACGTAGTTACAAGATGTTGTTCGTGTTTGTTGTCAAACTCCCCCAAGGATCTTTTACCGCCAGGTAAAAGAATCCAGAGAGTTAAAGGGTGTTGATAGGTAACCTAACTTCTTTGCTACCCCAACCAATAACTAGATGGTATCCTCCGCTAATGTTATCAAATCGTATCGATAAAACTTCGATTTCGGCTTCTGATTCTTTAACCTCAGCAGTAAAACGTCCGAGGTCTTTTGATTGATCATAACTGTAAGCTCCCCAGGTGTGCAGTTTCTTGTTTAAGATCACTATCCAATCATTATCACTAGGGATGGTGTATAAACTATAGGTTCCTGCAGGAATTTTTGTTCCCTGAATTTTCATGTCTTTATAAAAAATGATCTCAGTGGTCTCATTTGCACCTGTGCGCCAAACGGTTCCTTTAGGAGCAAGGCTTTCGAGAGTTCGGCCTTTAAGTTGTGGTCTAGAATAGAGTACGCGTAGATCGGGATCAGACATTCGATCTGGTCGGGCATAGCTCATGTCTAACGGGCTTTTATCAAGGTTTGCAAAACCACCTCTTTGGGCATTTGCCATCGAAAAACTGAGGATTAAGGCAAGTAGCAGGTATCTCATATTCATAGTTTTAGAATATGAATATACAATCTAACTAGTAACTATTCTCGTCAATTTCAACTTTTAAAGCTATTTGCAGTGAATCAGGTAGTCCTGAATATCCTCCTCGTAGATCGTAAATCTCTTTAAAACCTCTTTTTTTCAAATACTTAGCAGCATTCATACTACGATTTCCAGAACGGCAATAAAGATAGACGGGTTGTAAAGTGTCTTTGTTTTCGAAATAAGATTGAAACTCTGTAGGTCTAAGAAAATCTACTTTTTTTGCTCTTTTTAAATGACCTTGATTGTATTCGGTAATCGTTCGAACATCGATTACCTGAACGGTTGAATCCTTGATTGCCTCAATGAATTTTTCGGGAGTTAAACGTTTTATGATTGAATCATTAGCTTGTGCTTTTGCACAAAAAATACCGAGCAGCGTACAAGTAATCGTGAAGAATAATTTCATTAGTCATTGATTTTTGACAAAGTAGTCTCAATTTAAGATAAATCTATGTGATTTAGGTTACTTAAAATAATGGTGAGTAACTTTTGATAAGTTGAAGTGAGTCAGGCGATGTTTAATGGCTATTTTAGCTCAAAATATCGAGAATATGAGTACAGAAATAGAACGCATACATACCCTTATAGTAGGATCAGGACCAGCGGGTTATACTGCTGCCATTTATGCGGCGAGAGCAGATATGAAACCAGTTATTTACACCGGAATGGAGCCAGGCGGACAATTAACCACTACAACTGAAGTGGATAATTTTCCGGGATATCCCGAGGGTATTGATGGTCCTACCATGATGGTACAGCTTCAACAACAGGCTGAACGATTCGGTACTGACGTTCGAATCGGTATGGTAACTGAAATCGTACTAAGTAAAGAAGTTGGAGGTTGGCACCAAGCCACTATTGACGGATCGAAATTAGTTGAAACACAGGCAGTGATTATTGCGACTGGCGCATCTGCAAAATATCTTGGTATACCAAGCGAGCAAAAACTTCGCGGAGGAGGAGTTTCCGCATGTGCAGTTTGCGATGGGTTCTTTTATAAGGGGCAAGAAGTGGCCATTGTTGGAGGTGGAGATACGGCGGCAGAAGAGGCTTCATATCTCTCTAAAATTTGTTCTAAGGTCACTATGCTCGTTAGAAAAGAAGAAATGCGTGCTTCGAAAGCCATGCAGCACCGCGTGGAGAGCATTCCAAATATAGAAATACACTACAATACAGAAGTGGATGAGGTTCTAGGTGACTCAGTAGTTGAAGGATTGCGAATGAAAAACAATAAAACGGGAGCGACTTCTGAAATTGCCATAACGGGTCTATTTATTGCCATCGGGCACAAGCCTAATACTGACACTTTTAAAGGTCAACTTGAAATGGATGAAGTAGGTTATATTAAAACGGTCGGTAAGTCAACAAAAACAACTATTCCTGGAGTTTTTGCTTGTGGTGATGCACAAGACAAAGAATATCGCCAGGCAATTACCGCAGCTGGTACGGGCTGTATGGCAGCTTTGGATGCCGAGCGCTATTTAGCAGAATTAGAATAATGGCTATCCGTAACTTCAACAGTTTTTTATTCTTAAAGCTACCCAGCGCATTCTTATGCGGAGTTCGCTTGAAGTCGTTGAATAAGATGCGTGCTGTAGTTACGGTTACTCTTAATTTTCTAAATAAGAATCCTTTCAAAAGCATGTTTTGGGCGGTTCAGGGAATGGCTGCAGAGTTAGCAACTGGAGTCATTATTCTATCTGAAGTAAAAAAGAGCCCTGTTCCTGTAAGCTTTTTAGTTACTCGCAATGAAGCTGAATTTCTGAAAAAGGCTAAGGGGAAGATCACCTTTACCTGCGCGGATGTAGAACTTGTAAAGAATCAGTTTGCTACGCTTTTGCAAAGTGAAACCGGTACACGTTTTTGGATGCAAAGCGAGGGAGTTGATCAGCAAGGCGATGTAGTCTCTCGTTTTCGATTTGAATGGTCCATAAAGGCTAAAAAGTAAGAGTTAATTTTTTAACGATTTTTTGAGATTTTGTTCCGTGAGGGTTTTCTAAATTAGAAGATCTAACAAGAATAGAACAATGGCAATACTTGGTTTTAAATATGCGCAATCGGTCCTTCAAAAGGTGAGTTTTAACGAAGAGTTATTTTTCAAGGAGGTTCGCAAAGCAATACACTATTTACTTCCTAAAGACTTGGTGAAACTTCAAAATTGGTTACAGATTTACACCAGTGACAAGCCTGAGTTACAACCTGCTATTTCCTATGTTAACGGAAGCGCTCTTTTTGCTTAGGAGAAATTATTTGAACATCGTGAAAGCTGATGGCTCCCCTAATGATTCCACTGATTACATCGCGAAGTGCTTCGGTGATTTGAATTTTAAGTTCGCTCTTTGAGTAGATTAAACTGATTTCTCTTGCGGGTTCGGGCTTTTCAAAATGTTTCAGTCCTTTCTTTTGATTCTCTTTTAAACCAAGCGTGTGCAGATAAGGTAGAAGGGTCATCCCCATTCTTTCGTCAGAGAGTTGTACTAACGTTTCAAAGCTTCCACTTTCGATGGTAAACTTCTTATCTCTATTGTTGAGATTCATGTCACATAGATTCAGGATATTATCTCTGAAACAGTGTCCGTCTTGTAGTAATAAAACCTCCTCAAGGTTTAAATCTTCAGCCTTTAATTCTGTCTTATCGCTTAATCGATGACCTTCTGGTAAATATCCCACAAAAGGTTCGTAATACAATGGTCGTTCGATGAGGTCTGAAGCTTCAAGCGGAGTAGCCGCAATTGCCGCATCAAGTTTTCCTTCTCGCAACCCAGTCAGAATTTCATCCGTAGTGAGTTCTCTAATAATAAGGTTGACCTTAGGGTAGCGTTTTACAAATGTGGATAAGAACATCGGTAATAGAGTAGGCATCACCGTAGAAATTATTCCTAGTCGATAAGGCCCTCCAATAAAGCCCTTTTCAATTGATACGATGTCTTGCATTCTTTCAGCTTCAATAACCACTTTGCGTGCCTGATCTACGATTTTGGTTCCTACCTCGGTTAGTTTAATAGGTTTGGTTCCACGATCAAAGATTTTAACGTTCAATTCTTCTTCTAGCTTCGAAATCTGCATACTCAGGGTTGGTTGAGTAACAAAGGATTTCTCAGCTGCTATGGTGAAGTTTTGATGTTCAGCTACCGCAATGAGGTATTGAAGTTGTGTGATGGTCATTATTTATTATTATTCATTAACTCTGCCACTCTGCGTGCCTCAGGACACCTGTTCTCGAGTTGTTCAATAATCGTTTTCTGATCTTCTTTTCGATTCTGTGATAGTTTTTCGATGGCATTAATACTAGTTATTTCTATAGAGAATCCTACTACGCCTCTTGATTGTGATAACGTCTCAGGGCTATATTTATCGTAAGTAAGCCCTTTAGGTTCTTTTTGTTCGTAATAGTTAACTAATCTTTTTAGGTCGTCGTCGGTTTCAATGCGACCTCTCAGTCTACGAGTACCTTTTACCTGAATTGCCGTATAATTATAAGTCGGTACCTCCTCGGTAGCATACCAAGATGATGAGATGTAAGCCGATGGACCACTTATAACAAAGAGGGCATCATTCTTCGAGTTCTCCGAACCCCATTTAGCAGCGAGCTCATTAGCTTTAGCCAGATGACCATAGGCCCATTTTCTGTTTTTATCAAAATGTAAGGGGATGTGTGCTGCATATAACGCTCCATCTACATATTCGACTAGTGTACCAAAGCAGACTTCTTCAATCAGCGTATTTACCGGTTTGCTCGGTTCAAAATGTTTTGGAACGTACATATACTTATAAAGTTAATGCCCCGTAAAGGGGCATTTCTCATTATTCAACAGCTTTGAGTAGCGGACTACTTATATCGCTTGTCAATCCAAGTAACTCTGCATATTCAGTAGCTAGGTAACCATTAATCGAATCAGTTGCATCGTTAACCGCCTTCTCAGCGAATTGCATCAACTGCTTTTCAGTATCCGTAACGCCACTTACTCTAGTTCTAACATAACGTGAGGCATTACTAATTCGATTCATCACCGTCATCTCGGGATTACGAGTAATTCCTTGACGTTTATCAATGGTGCCAAAAATCGAATTTTGTAGGTCTTCAATAGTTTTTAGATTGTCTTTGACCTTTTCGGTTAATTCCTTTTTATTATCTAATTCTAGATCTTTTATAGCCGCTTTCATTGCTTCAAGCTCTTTTTTAGCCTTCGCTAACTTCTCGGTTGACTCCGCAAGATTCGAAGTCATTTGTTCTAAGGTTCCTTGAGCCGAGTAGCTTGACATAAAATCTTCTAAAGTATGCGAAAGTCTAGGGTCGAGTTTTACCTCAATGGTAGCATTAGAGGTAGTTTCTCCAAGGCTAACCTCGATTTCGTAAGTGCCTGGAAAAGCAGGTCTGCCAGAAGGCTCTCGACGAGATTTTCTTAAGGTTCTAGATGGTCTATCAACACCTTTTTCGTCAATTCCCCAACGTAATTTTGTGAATCCTGACTTCTCTGGTCGAGGGTATTTAAGTGTTCTTACTACCTCACTGTCACGTTTAATGCTAAGGGTAATGCTGTCTTTCTTTTCCATTTGTTTCGACCCTTCCTTCACATAGACCGTAATAAGGGCTCCTGAGTCTCGATTTTCACCATGATACATTGCATCTGCTCCAAAACGAGAACCAGTAGGTTGTTGGTAAGCAGCGTGATAAGCTGTTGGGGCATCGAAAACTTGAATTTCTTTAGCTAAGATTCCTGAATCTTTTGCCAACACTTGTAACGGACGAATATCGTCAAGCACCCAAGCTGCCCTTCCGAATGTACCGATAACTAGATCTTTTTCTCTCGGATGAATTACTAAATCCTTTGTCGAAACAGTCGGGAACCCGTTGGTAAATTTTTTCCAACTTTCTGCGTGATCAAGCGAAATATAGAGGCCGTCATCTGTTCCTAAGAAATAAAGGTTCGGGGATTCAGGATCTTGGATAATTGATAGCGCGTAGCTCTCTACGTCATTCTCATCTACGATACGCTCCCAGCTTTTACCGTAATTGGTTGTTCTATAAGCGTAAGGAGTATAATTGAACCTTCTGTAATCGTTGGCAACTAGAAGCGCTTCTCCAGGATTCGTTTCAGAAGCCTTTATTTGTGCTACCCAACTGCCTTTAGGAAGTCCTTTTAGATTTTTAGTAACCTCAGTCCAGTTTTGTCCACCATCAGTAGTGTAATGAACTCTACCATCATCGGTACCTACCCATAAAAGATCTTTTTGAACCTGAGATGGTTCGATAACTAGAATGGTACAATGGTTTTCAGCCCCGGTTGCATCCATCGTTAATCCACCGCTCTCGCTTTGCTTTTGTTTTTCAGGATCATTAGTCGTTAAATCTGGTGATATCACCTCCCAAGTGAGTCCTTTATCGCTGCTTTTGTGAACGAACTGACTTCCGAAATAAACAGTGCTGTTGTCGAATGGATCTTGTCCGATAGCCGCATTCCAGTTGAATCTGAGTTCGGTAGCTTCCTCGGGAGGAGTAGGGCGTACCCCATAATTATCTCCGGTGAGGTAGTCGTATCGCACTACGCTACCTTGTTGGCTCATAGAATAACCATAACGTGAATCGTCGGGATCAGGAACTACATCAAATCCGTCTCCGAACGAAATTTCTTGCCAATAGCTATTGCGTATACCTTGAGCCTTCCAAACGTAGGCAGGACCTCTCCATGAACCGTTATCTTGCATACCCCCGTAAACATTGTAAGGGAATTCATTATCGACTGCAATGTGATAGAATTGAGCTACTGGGATGTTTTCTGCAAACTGCCAGGTTTTTCCGCGATCACGACTGATATTTAAACCTCCGTCATTTCCATTGATTAAGAAGTTGGGATTGGTCGGATGAACATAAAGCGCATGATGGTCAGGATGCACTCCGTTAGAAACACCATAAGCCGGCATCAACTCTTTAAAACTTTTACCGCCATCGTCAGAAACGTTGACGTAAGTAAAAACAGAGTATAGTCGATTCTCATTGGCTGAATCTACTCTGATGTCTGAGTAATAGAAAGGACGATTACCAATCTCTTCTTTGTCATTGACCATCTTAAAATGTTCTCCACCATCATCAGAAAAATACAAGGCGTTCTTTTTCGCTTCAATGAGTGCGTACACACGATTGGTGTTCGATGGCGCTATTGCTAATCCAATTCTTCCTAATTCTGAATCGGGTAAACCATTTTCAATTCCTAGTTTTTTCCAGTTCTCACCGCCATCATAAGTAATGAAGAGCCCACTTCCGGGACCTCCAGATTTAAAGAACCATGGATCTCTCTTGTGTTCCCACATTGCAGCGATGAGTTTGTTGGGATTTTTTGGATCCATCACCAAATCACCGATCCCTGTTTTAAGATTTCCGCTTAAGATGTGATTCCAAGTTTTTCCTCCGTCAGTGGTCTTATATACCCCTCGTTCTTTGTGTTCTCCCCAAGGAGATCCGATGGCACCTACATAAACGACATCAGGATTAGTAGGATCTACAATTATTCGATGAATGTGTCTAGTTGCTTCAAGCCCCATAGACTTCCAGCTTTTACCCCCATCAATGGATTTGTAAACTCCGTATCCGCCATTTAAACTATTCCGAGGATTTCCTTCTCCAGTACCTACCCAAATCACGTCAGGATTGCTTTGAACAATCGCAACAGCACCAATAGAAGCTGTTTTTTCATTATCGAAAATAGGTTCCCATTTTATACCCCCTGAAGTTGATTTCCATAATCCTCCAGAAGCGGTACCCGCATAAATTACGTCTGGATTGTCATGGATGGCATCAATAGCAGTAACTCTACCGCTCATACCCCCGGGGCCAATATTTCTTGGTTTAAGATCCTTTGCGAGTTCCATATTGAACTCTTGAGCGGCTAATACACTCACAAACAAAGAGAAAACGAAGCTTAAAAAGGTTTTCATAGAAGTTGTATTTAGTTTCTAAATTAAAGATTTCTGTTACAATCGAAGTAGGAAGTTTTCATCTACGATCGGATTTTCCTCAGCAGTGTATCGAATCGACTGCCACTCTGTTGATGGGGTAATCCATTTTGGATTACCATTGAAATAGATTTTCACGGGCATTCGAAAATTATCGATACTTTCTTGAAATCTAAATCGAAGGCGGTTGCCGGCTCGTTGAAATACTAACTTAGGTAAATGGGCGGTTCTCAAGTATTGATCAAAGAAAGGTTCCAAAGTAAGATCGAGCTCTTCAGCCATATGTTGCTCGAGTGTTCTACTACTAAGTACTTGATGATAAAAATGTGTAGACAATGATCTTAGAAGACTTCTCCATTTGGTATCATCATCTACTATGGTTCGAAGCATATTTAGAATATTTGCACCCTTGTAGTAAATATCTCCGGGAGCATCATAGTTAACCCCTCTAGGGCCTACCATGGGTTGATTGTTTTGAATACGCTTTCGTGTACCTATTATGTATTCTATACCTGACTTTTTCGATTGATGATAATCTAAATACAGTGATTCACTGTAAGCGGTAAATCCTTCTTGTAACCATAAGTCAGCCTTGTCGTCTGCAGTAATGCTATTTGCAAACCACTCGTGACCCGCCTCATGAATAATAATGAAATCGAAGGTTAAGCCGTGACCTGTCCCAGATAAATCGGTTCCTCGATAGCCATTTTTATAACCATTACCGTAAGTTACTGCCGATTGATGCTCCATTCCAAGGTACGGGACTTCGACGAGCTTAAAGCCATCTTGGTAAAAAGGGTAGGGGCCCATCCAATACTCAAAGGCCTCGAGCATTTTTGGCGCCTGTTGAAACTGTTTTTTAGCAGCTTCTAGGTTTTCAGGTAAGACGTAGTAGGTAAGATCTAAGGCACCATTTTCGCCCTCATAGGTTTCGCCAAAAGAAACATAATTCGCCACATTAAAACTGATTGCATAGTTGTTAATAGGGCTTTTAACTTCCCAAATCCAATGACTTTTGGCATTTTCAATTTTTTGAGCTGTTAATCTACCATTACTTACTGCGGTTAGGCCTTCAGGTACGATTAGGGTAATTTGTGCTCCATTTTCGGGTTCGTCATAGGAATGATCTTTGTTTGGCCACCATATACTTGAACCAATTCCTTGATTAGCAGTTGCTATGAAAGGGTTTCCGTTCGAATCTTCGGTCCAAACGACACCTCCGTCCCAGGGTGCATTTTCGGCTTCTTTGGGAATACCACTAAAGTAAACAGTGATAGCCGTTTGCTCACCCACTTTTAATCCTGAATCAAGGGTGATGTAGTGGGCTAATTCGTTTTTTGCAAAATTTCGTTTAATCCCATTAGCATCAATAACTGAATCAAGGACCATCGGAGATTGAAGATCGATTTGAAGTTTAGTTTGATTAGGCTTTAGTACTTCGAAAAATATAATATTTGACCCTTCAATTGCTTTTGACTCGGGATGAATACTTACTTCTAGTTCATATCGCTGTAGATTCCACCACAGTCTTTCATCAGAACGCTTTCCCAATAAAAGGTCTCTTTGAGATACCTGAGAGTTAGCTGCATAAGTTATAAGCAAGCTTATTAGGAGCCACCTTTTCATCTAGCGATAGCATTTGGAAATACGACGAGGCTTTCATGTCCAGATTTACTCACGGCTGATACCCCAAAAAAAAAGTTATCGATAACCACACCAGATAGAGTGAGCTCAGTGGCATCTTTTATGACACGACTGTGTTGCCATTGAGGTGAGGTGGTATCTCTCCAGTACACTTTGTAATAGTCTGCACCTTCAACTGCTGACCATTGTAACTTGGCACTGGCCTCTACAATACCTCCGATAGCCACTCTTTTTGGCTCCGGTACTGCCCAACCAAGGCTAGCTAATGTTATTGCATTCACAGCGGTTAGTTTTGCTGCATAATCGAAATCAACATGCTCGAAGGTGTCACCGTATTTGATTCCATCTTCAGTTCGAAGATCTTGGTGTTGTTGGGTATAATTTTCATGAGCTTCCATGATACGAATTCCTGCAAATCCGGCATCGTTGAAAGGTCGGTGGTGGCCTCCTCGACCAAATCGATCTAAGCGATAGATCATCATAGGATTTAAATCGGTAATATAAGTACTGGTAAGGCGGTGTACGTAACGCGCAAGCTGTCTTGAGTGGCCATCTACTTCACCACCATAGAATCTTCTTGCTCTTCGGTTACGCTCACTTTCGGTTACAGGCACCGGCTCTGAAAAAATTCTAAAATCTTTATTACTGATGTAGCCGTCGACACCTTTAATATTTCCAATCATGTCATTATTAAGTATACCGATGATATCCCATCCCTCGGCCTTTGCATATTCTGCTAATCCCTTACCTCCGAAAAGACCTTGTTCCTCACCCGAAAGCCCTACAAAAACGACACTCTGTTCAAAATCGTATTTCGATAATATTCGGGCAGCTTCAATCGTACCAGCCATCCCACTTGCATTGTCATTGGCACCAGGACTGTCTGAGGTGAAATCAGTCGGGTCGCTTACCCTAGAATCAATATCACCGCTCATCAGAATGTATCGATTGGGAAATTTTGTTCCTCGTTTAATAGCCACAACATTAACTACTTCCACATCATGCACGATTCGCTCGTTAGTACCTTTCTCAACTAAATTCTTTTGATAAAAAACCTCTAAGCAGTCTCCGCAGTCTTTAGAGATCTGTTCGAATTCTGCCTTAATCCATCGACGGGCTGCTCCGATACCTCGTCTTTTTGAAACCGTATCACTCAGTGTATGTCTCGTTCCAAATTCAGTTAAGGTTTTGATATCTGACTTTATACGTTCTGCAGAAATTGCTTCACTGATATTGTATAATCGCCCATCGGTTTGAGCACTAAGCGTGAGAGTCGCTAAGCTTAAAAGAGTAAAAAGGCACTTTTTCATAAGGACAAATTCGATAAGTGTTTTTGGGTTTTGACTACCTTCCTTATCTCATCTAGTAATTGGCTGAGATGATCTAATTCAGTTAGCGGATTCATTAAACTTACCCTAAGATAATGAGAACCATTTAAACGCGTTTGTACTAAATAGTAATTGCTGTTTTTTAACAAATAAGCCCTCAATTGCTTATTCTGATCATCAATATTTTCTTTGAATCGGTATCTAAAACAAACGATATTGGAATCGACGCGTGCGGCTGTTTCAAAATCCTCTGAGTGATTAATTGCTTCAGCAAAAGCCCTAGCGAGATCGTATTGTCTATCGATATAAGATTCAAAAAGAGTCTCGCCGTATAGATTTAATAATAGAAACCAGGGTAAAACCATCATGGTCTTGGTACATTCAAAGGTTTTCTTTGCACCGTTATACCAATCTTCTTCTATAGAGTCTTCGAGCAAATAAGCTGCGCTCTGGTTGAAATTCTCATACGCGTGGTTTTTGTTTTTAAATAACACAGCTGTTGAAAGTGCAGGCATCAGCATCATTTTATGACCGTCTACGATAATACTATCTGCCCATTCAGATCCTTTAAGAAGGTGTTTGTATTTTTTAGAGAAAATCGCTGGACCTCCATGTGCAGCATCGATATGAAACCATAGATCTTTGTCTTTAGCGAATTTTCCAAGTGCTTCAAGGTTGTCGTAGTTTCCGGTGGAAGTTGAGGGTGCACTTCCCACCACAGCAATAACTTCTCGTCCCTTTGCTAGTGCAGATTGGTAGGCTGTTTCGATAGCGTTTTCCTCAGTGCAGAAGTTTTCATTTACTGCAATTGAAATAATCCCATCAGCGCCTAATCCCATAATTCGTGCTGCTCGATCTACGCAATAATGGGCTTGTGATGATACCAGAATAGCCAATGGTTTTTGCATTCCTTGATTCCAAATATCTTCAGTGGCTTTGAACTTTCGTGCAGCGAGTAGGGCGGTTAGATTGGCAAGGGTACCACCTGAGGTTAAGAATCCGCGAGAATGATGGTCCCATCCAAACTTTGAACAAAGTAGATCGGTTACTATTCGCTCCATAGCTGTGGGAGCCATTCCCATTTCGTAAACCGCGCTTCCGTTATTTGAAGTTCCGCCGATGAGCATCATTAAACTAGCGATAGGGAGTGGTGCGCTTACCTGGTGACCAACATACTTAGGATTTTGTAAGTGATTAGTGTTAGAAAGTAAATCGGTACAGAATTTTTTAATTCGCTCTGAATCGCTTAAATGTTGATTCTCTTCGTTCCAAGATTGCCAGTAACGAAGCATCTCATCGGGCTCGACATACGACAAGGCTGGTGCTTTCGAATCTGTTGCTTGTTGTAAGTATGCGGTTAGTTCAGAAAGTAAAAGGGTTCCATCTTCATGAAACCCTTTTGCTGAATATAATTGTTCGAAATCGAAAGAGTTAGTGCTCATGGTTTTGCGTATCAAACACGTATCCGTCCGAATTTTTAACGGACTCTGCGATAAGTTCTTTTATACCTACAATATTAGGTAAGTTTTGATATTTGGTAAATCGTTTTAGTCCCATAAGCATTCCACGTTGTTCGTCGCCCTCAGAAATCGAAGCAATTCCTTCTTTTGCTCTTCGCTCTATGTGTTCAGTGGCATTAAACACATACAGCTGTGCCATAGCCATTTGAACCTTTTGACTTTCTACCCCAAAACGTTCGATGTTTTTTAGTGTGCGATAGACAACCGACTCACTCTGATAAATTTCAATAAGAATATCTGCAGCACAAAGTAAAAGCATCTGATTAGATTCTAGCTCAGTTCCGTATTTCTCAACAGCTGCACCGGCCACCATTAAAAATACTTTTTTAAGGCGTTTAACCAGGTCGATTTCTTGACTTAAAGGCTCGCTAAAATCAGGAACTTCGAAGCTGGGTATTCCCATGAGTTCTTCCTTTACGGCATAAGCAGGTCCAAGTAAATCTACATGTCCTTTCATTGCCTTTTTGATCAGCATTCCTACAGAGAGCATGCGGTTAATCTCATTAGTGCCTTCGTAGATTCTTGAAATTCGAGCATCTCTCCATGCCGATTCCATTGGAGCGTCAGCACTAAATCCCATACCACCAAAAATCTGGATACCCTCATCAGAGCAGCTCTGTATGTGTTCGGATACTATAACTTTTAAAATTGAACATTCAATTGCAAATTCTTCAACTCCTTTTAGTTCTGCTTCTTGATGCGTCGAGCCTTTGCCGAGCCGGTTATCGATGCTATTTTCAATGTCTTTTGCTGCTCGGTATGCAGCTGACTCATCGGCGTAACAATTGGTTGCCATCACCGCCAGTTTTTCTTTAATAGCTCCAAAGTCTGCAATAGGGGTGCCAAATTGAACCCGTTCTTTAGCGTATTTAACAGCTTCCCTAATCACTCTTCGTTGAGCATCAAGACAAGCAGCAGCTAATTTGATACGGCCTACATTGAGCGCATTCATAGCGATTTTAAATCCATTACCACGTTCTGAGAGCATATTTTCAACGGGGACTTTCGTCTCGTTAAAAAACACTTGTCTAGTAGAGGAAGAGTGAATGCCTAGTTTATGTTCTTCTTCTCCATAGCTAATGCCGTTAGAAGGATCATTTTCGACAATAAAACCAGTAATATTTTTGTCGTCTTCTATTCGTGCGAATACAATAAACAGATTAGCAAATCCTGCATTTGAAATCCACATTTTCTGGCCCGTAATCAGATAATGAGTTCCATCTTCTGAAAGAATAGCTTTGGTTTTCCCTGAATTAGCATCAGACCCCGCACCAGGTTCTGTTAGACAGTAAGCACCGAACCATTCCCCAGAGGCAAGTTTTTGGACATACTTCTGTTTTTGTTCTTCATTCCCATATAGAGTAATAGGCATCGTTCCAATACCGGTATGTGCTCCAAAGGCTGTACTAAAAGATCCTGAGACCCCAGATATATAATCACAAACCAGCATTGTGGATACAAAACCCATACCCATACCACCATACGATTCAGGTACAGCGATACTCAGAAGGCCCAACTCGCCTGCTTTTTGCATGCAAACTTTGGTAAACTCGTAGTCTTTCTTTTCAAATCGTTCCCAATTAGCCCAAAGTTCTCGTTCAGTAAATTCCTTAGTACTTTCGCGCATCATGCGTTGTTCTTCTGATAAATCTTCGAGGGTGAAGACAGAAGAGGTGGTAGGAGTTTTGACTATGAATTGTCCTCCTCTAATAATCGTGTTAGTAGTTGTTTCCATAACTAAACGGTTTAAGCAATAAATTCAAAAATTCCGGCAGCACCTTGACCTGTTCCTACGCACATGGTGACTGCACCGTATTTATTATTCAATTTTCTTTTTCTCATTTCATCAAACAGTTGAACCGATAGTTTGGCACCGGTGCATCCTAGCGGGTGACCTAGTGCAATGGCTCCTCCGTTAACATTAACTCGACTAGGATCTAAACCTAATTCTCTAATGACTGCAAGAGATTGAGAAGCAAAAGCCTCGTTTAATTCGACAAGTTCTAATTGATTCTGATCGATTCCTGCAATTTTTAGAGCTTTCGGAATGGCTTTAACGGGACCTATACCCATGATTCTTGGCGGAACTCCTGTTGCTGCATAACCCGCCAATCTAGCGATCGGTTCTAAGCCTAATTCTTTTACCATTGATTCGCTCATGATCAGAACGAAAGCCGCCCCATCACTCATTTGAGAGGCATTCCCTGCAGTTACTGAACCGCCATCAGCAAAAACAGGTCGTAGCTTTGCGAGTTTTTCTTTACTGGTATCGGCGCGTGGACCTTCATCGGTATCTACGATGTAAGATCGGCTCGCACGTTTTTCGTCTTTGTTTAAGTAAATTTCCTCTACGGTAATTGGGACAATTTGATCTTTAAACCGATTTTCTTCGAGCGCCTTAAGGGCTTTTTGATGAGATTCATAGGCAAAAATGTCTTGATCTTCTCGGCTTACGTTGAATTCTTTGGCAACTTCTTCTGCGGTTAGCCCCATATTCCAATAGTAATCTGCCTTACCTTCTTTAGCTAGTTGGTAATCGGGTACGGGCTTGTATCCGCCCATCGGAATAAAACTCATGCTTTCTGTTCCACCAGCGATGATACAATCTGCAGCTCCGGTTTGGATTTTCGCTGAAGCCATTGCGATTGTTTCTAGGCCAGAGGCACAATAACGATTGACCGTTACACCAGGTACATCTTCATTTTTAATTCCCATAAGTGAGATAAGTCTCGCCACGTTTAATCCTTGCTCAGCCTCGGGCATGGCATTACCTACAATTACATCGTCAATTCTTGTTCTATCTAATTGAGGAACCTGATTTAATAAGTAATCAATGGTTTCACCGGCCAATTCATCGGGTCGTTTAAATCTGAAAACTCCTTTTGGTGCTTTACCTACCGCAGTACGGTAGGCCTTAACTATATAAGCTGCTTGCATAATGTCTAATTTCTTAAGGGTTTACCCGTGGTTAGCATATGTTGAATTCGTTCTAGCGTTTTTCTTTGACCACAGAGTGATAAAAAAGCTTCTCTTTCGATATCTAATAAATAGCGCTCACTGACCGTTGTGGCTGCTGAAAGGTCTCCTCCAGACATGACGTAAGCTAATTTATTGGCCATTAAAAGATCGTACTCTGAGATGTAATTACCCGCTTTCATTGAATCAGTTCCTACCATAAACATTCCCAAGGCTTGTTTCCCGAGTACCTTAATATCTGTTCTTTCGATGGGTTTTACATATCCGGCATCGGCTAAGACTCTTGCATAAGATTTTGCAATGGACAATTGTTCATCTCGATTGGTGATAATCACGTCCTTTGATTTTTCAAATAACCCAAGATCAAACGCTTCATGACCGGATGTAGAAACTTTAGCCATTGCTATAGTTAAGAAGTGTTCGCGAAGGATATTTAGTTCAACATCATTTTTCTTGAAAGCATCCGAGGCTCTTAAAGTCATTTCTTTGGTTCCTCCACCGCCGGGAATAACTCCTACGCCGAATTCGACAAGACCAATATACGTTTCGGCTGAGGCAACCACTTTATCTGCGTGAAGGCTGAGTTCGCATCCACCACCTAAGCACATACCATGCGGCGCAGAAATAACCGGTATACTACTATATCGCATGCGCATCATGGTGTTTTGGAAGTAAGCGATTGCGGCATTCAGTTCTTCGTATTCTTGTTCGACGGCAAGCATGAAAATCATTCCGAGATTGGCACCCACCGAAAAATTAGCCCCTTGATTACCTACTACAAGACCATCAAAACGCTCCTCGGCAATATCGATAGCCTTATTGAGCCCAGTAAGTACATCGGCTCCAATCGTATTCATTTTAGAGTGAAATTCAGCACAAACAATACCCTCCCCTAGATCGATGAGGCTAAAGTCTTTGTTTGCGTATACAGTTTGCTTTTCTCTAAGATTGTCTAGTAAGATAAAACCTTCTCTGCCTGGTATACTTTGGTAACTTTTTGATTGAGTGTCGTAGTAATGGGTTTTTCCTTCTACTACTTTATACAAAGAGGAATGATTGGCGGCTAGCTCTTCAACCCAATCGGGGAGTTGAAGATTTTGTTTCTTAACCAATTCAATTCCGACCTGTAATCCTACAGCGTCCCAAATTTCGAAAGGGCCATGTTCCCATCCGAACCCCGCCTTCATAGCATCGTCAATCTTGTAGATGGCATCGGTGATTTCACCCATTCGATGTGATACATAAGCGAAGAGGTCGGCAAAGACTAGACGATAGAAATCTCCAGCCTTATCTGAGCCATTTATCAGTATAGGGAATCGGTCGGCAACATTACTTATGCTTTTGGTTTTCTCAAGGGTGTCAAATTTTGCTTTTTTTGCTGCTCGATATTCACCGGTGGTTAGTTCTAAACTTAAAATTTCAGATTTACCATCTTTTTTGATTTTTTTGTAAAATCCTTCGCCTGTTTTTGATCCGAGTCTGTTAGCCTTCATCATCGATTCGATGAAATCGGGCAAGCTGAATAGTTCGTGTCTCTCGTCGGATGCACAGTGCTCACTAATTCCATTAGCCACATGAACTAATGTATCTAATCCAACTACATCAACGGTTCTAAATGTGGCAGATTTGGGCCTTCCTATAACCGGACCTGTAAGTTTATCTACCTCTTCAATAGTCATTCCTAGGTCTTTCACGCGGTGAAAAAGACTCTGGATGCTAAAGATCCCAATTCGATTTCCTATAAAGGCTGGAGTGTCCTTTGCAACCACTAAAGACTTTCCTAAAAACTTCCTTCCGAAATGTTCGAAAAACTGAATTGTTTCCGAGTTAGTTTTGGGTCCTGGAATAAGTTCTAATAAGCGAAGGTATCTTGCAGGATTAAAGAAGTGAGTTCCTAAAAAGTGCTGCTGAAAATCATCACTTCTTCCTTCAGCCATTAAATGAATTGGAATTCCTGAGGTGTTTGAACTAATAAGTGTTCCTGGTTTGCGGTGTTTTTCAACCGATTCAAAAACCTGTTTCTTGATATCGAGTCTTTCGACAACTACTTCGATAATCCAATCCACCTCTGCAATTTGATGCAGATCATGTTCAAAGGTTCCCGTTTTAATTCGACTGGCGAACGAAGCGTTATAAATCGGAGAGGGCTTAGACTTTAATGATTGAGTTAAAGAGTCATTGACAATTCTCTTCTGTACACTCGGATGGTCAAGGCTCAAACCTTTAGATCTTTCGTCTTCATTTAGTTCTTTAGGACTAATGTCTAGCAAGAGAACTTGAAGGCCGATACCGGCAAGGTGAGCAGCGATTCCACTACCCATAATTCCTGAGCCTAGAACGGCTACTTTTTCTATATTCCTTTTCATAGGATCGTATTAGTGTTTTGTTGAAAGTCAAAAAGTTGTTCTGAACTCGTCGAATTTATAGCTTCAATAGTATTGTAGAATCCTAATAGATCCTTTTGAGACACTTTATTAGCAACGGCCTCATTGAATGCGTAGACGTGTTTCTTGATAAAATCTCTTTTGGTTAATCCATCTGGAGTTAAGTGTATAATAACACCTCGGCCGTCGTGCGGATTAGGTTTGCGCTCAACCAGATATAAATCTTCTAAAGAGTTGATTAAACGGGATAATGAAGTGGGTTCCATCCCCATAATTGGTCCTAGCGCCGTAGAGGCAGTTCCATTTTTAGGGTCTATATTCAATAAGGTTAGTCCTAGCGCCATAGTTATACCGTATTGCCTAGCCACTTCACTATACATTTTTGATACGGCCTGCCAAGTGGCTCGAAGGGAGTGATCGATAAGAGGTTTTTTCGCGCTCATTGGCTCTAATATACATCAATTTATTATGCATGCATAATAAATTGAAAAGAAATAAAAAAAGTCTGCTGGAGTTAGCAGACCTTTAAAAACATCATATTCAGCACTTTACGACTCTCTATAGATAGATTCGTAAAGATCTAGATATTTGGCTTTGACTTCTTTTCTTCGAAGTTTCATTGTAGGGGTGAGGTGTCCTGCATCAATACTCCACTCATCCGGAGTTAATCTAAATTGTTTGATTTTTTCCCATTTCGCGAAACCTTCATTGGCCTCTTCAATTTCTTTATTGATACGTTCGATAATTTTTGCATTGGTTCCCCATTCTGAACGATCTGCCTCCAATTTGATTCCTTTCTTGTCGGCCCAATCTTTGATAAAATCAAAATTCATTTGAATAAGGGCTGCTGGCATTTTTTCGCCTTCACCCACCACCATAATCTGTTCTATAAATAGTGATTGCTTACATCTGTTTTCTAAAAGTTGTGGAGCTACGTATTTACCGCCAGAGGTCTTGAACATTTCCTTTTTACGATCGGTGATACGTAAAAACCCATCGCGATCAAATTCACCAATATCTCCCGTGTGGAAGAAATCATTTTTTATTACTTCATTAGTCTTTTCCTCATCCTTGTAATAACCCATCATGACGTTTGGTCCTTTACAAAGGATTTCTCCGTCTTTTGCAATTTTTACTTCAATACCGTCGATTTTTCTACCGACAGTACCAATACGCCAATTTCCATCACGCTGATCGTTAACTGTAATAACAGGAGAGGTTTCTGTAAGACCGTAACCTTCCATAACGGGAATACCTGCTGCACCAAAAACTCTGGTCAATCGGGGCTGTAAGGCTGCACTACCAGAAACCATAAGTTCTAGGTTTCCTCCAAGGGCTTCTTGCCACTTTGAAAAGATTAATTTTCTGGCAATTTTTAATTTGAAATTGTAAAGGGAAGATCGATGGTAGGGTTCAAATTTTAGCCCTAGTTCTAATGCCCAAAAGAATAGTGATTTTTTAATTCCGGTTAGTTCCTTTCCTTTTCCGACGATTTTGTCGTAAACCTTTTCGAGTAACCTAGGTACTACAGTCATCACTGAAGGTTTAACTTCCTTAATGTTATCACTGATTTTATCTAGTCCTTCACCGAAGTAAACGGTAACACCACAATATTGGTAGATATAAATGATTACCCTTTCAAAAATGTGACATAAAGGCAAGAAACTAAGCGCTACAGCTCCCTTATCGAAAGGTACTCGAGATCGCGCCGATAAAACATTACTCACAATGTTGTGGTGAGAAAGCATTACTCCTTTTGGTTTTCCGGTAGTCCCAGAGGTATAAATAAGAGTGGCTAGTTGTTCTGGTTGAACCGCTTCTTTTCGTTTTTCGACTTCTTCTTGATTGTTGAGTGAAGCACCTAGTATTGAAAGCTCTTCGAAGTTTTTACAACCTTCGATTTGATCGAAGCTAAAAACCTCCTTAAGTCCTTTAACCTGATCCTTTACTGATACTAACTTGTGATACACCTCCTCGCATGAAACGAAACAGTAGCTGGCTTCGCTATGATTCAATATATAGGCGTAGTCTTCTTCAGAAATAGTAGGGTAGATAGGTACTGTTTGTGCTCCGATTTGGAGTGTTGCAAGATCCATTAAGCACCATTCAGTGCGATTAGTCATCGAGATCAGTCCAATTTTATCATTGGCTTTCACTCCCATGTCGATAAGTGCGCGACTGATCGCGTTAGCAGTATCTATAAATTCTTGAGAGCTGATACTCTTCCATTCTCCATTCTTTTTGGTAGAGAATAGTTTTTCTAGTGGGTGGTTCTCTAATTGATAATATGCAAAATCAAAGAGACGTGTTACCTTTATCATGTTAGCAAATTGTTAGGACATCCAAATTACGGGATATTCCTAACAATTTAAAATCCATTTACGAGCATTGATAAATGCTTCTATCCATGGGCTGAAGTGATCATCACTTTCTGGATACTGTGCCCAGTTCCATGCGAATAGAGAACGTTCAATGTGTGGCATGGTAGCTAAATGACGTCCTGAGGGGTCACAGAGCATAGCAACGTTATAATCGCTTCCATTCGGATTGACCGGATAGCTATCGTGCCCATAAGTGCCGACGATGTGATAATTTTCTTTCGCTTCGGGAAGAGAAAACTTGCCTTCGCCATGAGAAATCCATACTCCAAGAGTGCTTCCTGCAAGTGAAGAAAGCATTACCGAGTGATTGGGTTCCACAGTAACTGAGGTGAAATTACTCTCGTGCTTGTGAGAGTCATTGTGCACCATCTTACCGTGTATATCGTGCTCGGGATAAAGGAGTTCAAGCTCCATGAATAATTGACATCCATTACATATTCCTACAGAGAGCGTGTCTTTTCGAGCAAAGAAGTTGTCAATAGCCTTTTTTGCCTTTTCATTGTATTTAATAGCACCCGCCCAACCTTTTGCCGATCCTAGTACATCTGAGTTTGAAAATCCTCCGACGGCACCTAGGAATTGAACATCTTCGAGTGTTTCTCGTCCACTCATTAGATCGGTCATATGAACATCTCGCACTTCAAAACCAGCTAAGTAAAGGGCATTAGCCATTTCACGCTCTGAGTTGCTCCCTTTTTCTCTGAGGATGGCAGCAATCGGTCGTTTACCCTCGAGAGTGAAGGCGTCACGCTGATAGTTTTCAGGGAAAACATATTGCAAAGGCTGCTTACCTAAGTTGTGATAACGAACCTCGGCTAAGCTATTAGCCGTTTGATGCTTGTCAAATAAATAAGAAGTCTCAAACCAAACCGAACGTAGTCGTTCAATTTCTAAACCGATTTCTACGTGGTGATAGTTAATCTTTACACGAGGCTCAGTTGTTACTGATCCTATTTCTATACAGGGTAGTGGACAATCTTTGGCAATACGATCAAATCCTTCATAAGTAGCTTGTAAAATAACACCTGCATTTTCAGAAAACAACACTTCAATGAGAGACTGATCACTTAAAGCGGATAGATTGATTTCAGCTCCTAATGCTGTTTCAGCAAAACATCCTTCAAGTAGCGTAGTGATTAAACCACCGGATGCAACGTCGTGACCTGCTACAATATTTCCGGCTTTAATGTGATCTTGTATCCAATCAAAAGTTTCTTTAAAAGCCTGATCGTTTAATATGCTTGGTGCTTTGTTACCAATTTTATTTTGTGTTTGTGCAAATGAAGATCCACCCAGTTTAAATGAGTCTGCGGAAAGATTGATATAAAATAAATTTCCTTTTCCCGGTTTGAAAATCGGTTCTACGGCTTTTGTAAAGTCATTGCAATGACCTGCAGCCGAAATAATTACGGTGCCTGGAGATAAAACTTCTTGTTCGGCATATTTCTGCTTCATAGATAGCGAATCTTTACCGGTAGGGATATTGATTCCGAGAGCAATTGCAAAGTCAGATGCCGCTTCTACAGCTTTGTAGAGTCTTGTGTTTTCACCTTCGTTATTACAAGGCCACATCCAATTCGCAGACAGTGAAATCGATTTAAGTCCATTCTCAAGAGGGGCGAAAACGATATTTGTAAGTGCTTCTGCAATACTATTTTTACTCCCTGCAACTGGATCAATGAGGCCACTGATAGGACTGTGTCCGATTGACGTGGCAATTCCATTTTTGCTGGTAAAGTCAAGGGCAGAGATTCCATAGTTCTGAAGAGGTAATTGGAGACTACCCACGCATTGCTGTTTAGCCACTTTACCTCCGACACAACGATCTACTTTATTAGTAAGCCAGTCTTTACACGCTACAGCTTCAAGACGAAGAACAGCCTCTAGATAATCATGAAAATGCTCTAATTCAAAATCGATAGGAGCATAGTTTCTTTGAGTATCTGTGTCGCTAAGAACCATTTTAGGAGCATTTCCAAAAAGGTCGATAAGGTCAAGGTCAAGAGCTTTTTCTCCTTTACTCGAAGAGGATACGACGAATCTCATATCTCCTGTGATCTCACCCACTTCGAAATACGGAGCTCGTTCTCTTTCAGCAATTTTTCTAACTAGGTCGGTGTCTTTGGGTTGGATTACTAATCCCATTCTCTCCTGAGATTCGTTACCGATAAGTTCTTTGAAGGATAAGGTAGGGTCACCAACGGGTAAAGCATCGATTTCAATTTTACCACCAGTTTCTTCAACGAGTTCTGATAAACAATTTAGATGCCCTCCTGCGCCATGATCGTGAATCGATACGATAGGGTTTTCACTACTTTCTACCAGTCCCCTAATAGCATTTGCCGCTCTTTTCTGCATTTCTGGATTGGAGCGCTGTACTGCGTTAAGCTCAATGGCACTGCCAAAGGCTCCCGTATCAGCACTTGATACGGCTGCACCTCCCATTCCAATTCGATAGTTGTCTCCACCTAAGATAACTACCTTGTCTTCTTTTGAAGGTTTGTTTTTCTGTGCGTATTCTGCATTGGTGTAACCGATACCTCCTGCCAACATAATTACCTTATCGAAAGCAAGCGTTCTGGGATCTTTACCTTCTTCATTCTCCTGGTGTTCGAACGTAAGCAGTGAACCAACGATTAGTGGTTGACCGAATTTGTTTCCAAAATCAGAAGCTCCATTTGAAGCTTTAATTAGAATATCTAAAGGGGTTTGGTATAGCCATTTTCTCGCTGCGGGTTGAGATTCCCAACTGAGTTCTTCTTCGCGATGACGTGCATAGCTCGTCATGTAAACTGCGGTACCTGCAAGTGGAATAGAACCGGTACCTCCGGCAAGACGGTCTCTAATCTCTCCGCCCGAACCGGTCGCAGCGCCATTAAAGGGTTCTACAGTAGTCGGGAAGTTGTGTGTTTCAGCCTTTAGTGAAAGGACGCTTTGACGTTTTTTTTCTTCATAATTCGAAGGCTGATCAGCTCTTTGAGGAGCAAACTGGGTAATCTCTGGCCCCTTAATGAACGCAACGTTGTCTTTGTATGCAGAAACAATAGCTTCAGGATTTTCTTTTGAGGTTTTTTTGATCATTCCGAAAAGTGAATTCGGCATGGCTTTTCCGTCAATTTCGAATATTCCATTGAAAATCTTGTGGCGACAGTGCTCCGAATTTACTTGAGAGAATCCAAAAACCTCTGAATCAGTAAGTGGGCGTTCTAGACGTTTACTTAATCCCTCTAGATAAGCGACTTCCTCATCGCTTAGTGCTAGTCCTTCTGATTGATTATAAGCTTCGATATTAGTAATTGCCTCAACAGGTGCTGGCGCAGTAGCCACATCAAATAAGGCTTGAGATAATCCTTGGTGTTTCACCACTAACATAGGATCAAAACTACTGTGCTCATCTGCCGCAGTAAATTGTTCTACTCTTTGAATACTTTCAACCCCCATATTAGCGATGATCTCTGTTGCATTCGTGCTCCAAGGGGTGATCATGCTGGCTCTTGGGCCAACAAAAATTCCCTCAACAGCCTCTTCGCGAATAAGCGTCAATCCGCCAAATAGCCATTCTAATTTCTCGATAGTCTTCTCGTCGAGGTTGGCGGTACTTTGTACTGCGTAAATCAATTGTGATGGAGTTCCGAAAAATAGAATCATAGCGGAATGTGGTTAAGTCCCAAAGGTATTTTAATTAGGTTTTTCGCTCAAGTAACGCGATAAAAAATCCGTCGAATTGATCTTTTGAGGCGTATAAATTATGACTTTCGATGAGGCTGAAGTTTTTTCCAGCTCCTGAGGTCATGAATTTTTCTATTTGTTGATTGTTTTCTTGTGGCAAAATGGAGCAAGTGGCATAAATGATTTTACCGCCTACTTTAACCAATTTAGAATAGGATTGTAAGATCTCCTGCTGAGTATCTACCACCCGATTTAGAAAATCGCTATCAATTTTCCATTTCGCATCAGGGTTTCGTCTTAATACCCCCAGTCCTGTACAAGGCGCATCAATAAGAACACGATCAGCAGAACCGTACAATTTTTTAATCACCTTATTAGAATCGATAAGACGAGTTTCAATATTATGCGCTCCTGCTCTTCTTGCTCTAAGCTTCAGGTTGTTCAGTTTGTACTGATGTATATCCATTGCAATGAGCTGCCCTTTATTCTCAAGTAAAGAACTTAAATGTAAAGTTTTACCTCCGGCTCCTGCACAGGCGTCAATAACGCGTTGTCCCGGACGAATATCGAGTAGGGGAGCAACTTTCTGAGAACTTCCATCTTGAATTTCGAACCATCCATCTTTGAAACTTTGGGTGAGAAAAACGTTCTGTCGCTCTACTAATCGAAGGGCTGCGGGTAAATCAGGAATTCTTACCGTATCAATACCTTCTTCTTGTAGTCGTTTTTCGGCCTGCTCAATAGTTGTTTTTAAGGTATTGATTCGAAGAACCACATCGGCCTCTTCATTAAGTGCTTTAATCTCGGCCTCCCACAATTTATCACCCAAGGATTGTTCACCTAGCGTATCTAGCCAATCGGGAATAGACTCTCTAATTGCTCTAGTTTTTATAAGTGCGTCGAAACGTCCTTTGATCTTACGTGTCGGTGTGGGTTCAAATTCGGGCCAATCTGCCGGAATTTGTATTCCTTTCAGAGTAGTCCAAACGGCGAACACGCGCTTTATATTTTGGGCAGAAAAATGACCGTTGATCTCAGCGATCTCCGCATAGAGTCGCTTATATCTGATGATCTCGTAAGTAGTTGAGGCTATGAACGCTCTATCTCGAGCACCCCATCGTTTGTCTTTTTTTAACGCCTTTTCAATCACCTTGTCGGCGTATTGACCTTCATTGAAAATCAGATGAAGGGAATCTAAAACAATAAAAACAAGATTGCGGTGTAGTCGCATAGAAGGCTATTGAGCTCGCGAAGATAAGAAAGCTTTCTGAAGCTTTTTGGTTCTTATCTCAAGGATTGTAGAGCAACAAGTTTCGCATAGAGTCCTTTTTTTGCTAAAAGATCTTGATGAGTACCTTTTTCAGCGATTTGACCATGGTCTAGGACAACGATTTGGTCGGCACTCCTGATGGTGGATAGGCGGTGAGCTATAGCAATCGTTGTGCGATCCTTACTAATGGCTTCTAACGCCTTTTGAACTTGTTTTTCGCTTTCAGTATCTAGCGCTGAGGTAGCCTCGTCTAGTATTAGGATCGGAGCATTTTTTAAAAACGCTCTGGCGATAGCAATGCGTTGTTTTTGTCCGCCACTTAACTTGTTTCCTGAATCTCCGATTGATGTTTGATACCCTTCTGGCATAGCCTCAATAAATTCATGGGCATAAGCTTGTTTCGCAGCCCATATAATTTGATCCTCCGTCGCCTCAGGATTTGAGAGGGCAATATTAATCGCCACTGTGTCATTGAACAATAATGGGTCTTGACTCACCAAGGCAATATGGTTTCTTAAATCATTTTTGGTAAAATCTTGAATCGCTACACCATCAATTCTTAATTGACCATAAGGGGAGTCGTAAAATCTTAATAGGAGTTGTGCGATAGTTGATTTGCCACTACCTGAACTCCCCACTAGGGCAAGCATCTGACCTTTTGTTATCGCAAGATTTAGGTGATTTAATACGTTTTGCTCCTCGTAGGCAAAATTCAAGTCATCAAAGGTGATAGACTCTTCAAAATGAAAGGGTTTAGGGTTGGTAGGGTCTTTGATGGTTTGATCGGTTTGAATGACCTCCAAAACCCGCTCTGCCGAGGCCTTTCCTTTTTTAATGTTATAATTAACGGTCGTAATTGACTTTACCGGATTGATTATGGTATAAAACAGCCCTATGTATCCTAAAAATTGTTGCGGATTCAAAGAGTATGATGTGCCTAATACCAATCTGCCTCCGTACCATAAAACTGATAAGACTACGCAGACCCCTAAGAATTCGCTGAGAGGAGAGGCCATACCATTTCTACGCAACACGGCATTCATGGTGCTGCGATACCTCTGGGTAGAAGTTTTGAATTTTACTTTTACGGTCGACTCTGCCGTAAAAGCCTTAATAATTTTCAAGCCACCCAAAGACTCTTCTAAAAAGGATAGAAAAAGCCCTGATTCTTTTTGCGCCTCTAATGATTTAGCCTTCAGTGTTTTGCCTACTCTAGCAATGATGAAACCTGTGAGGGGAAGAAAGATAAATACAAAGAGTGTGAGCTGCCAACTAATTGCGAGCATAGAGAAAACTACAAAGAGAATTGTCAGAGGTTCTCTTGCCAGGGTTTCAAGAGAATTGATAATTGCGCTTTCGATTTCTTTGATGTCAGAGGTCATCCGAGATAAAAGATCTCCTTTTCGTTTTTCAGAGCTATAAGCAATGGGTAGGTCGATAAGTTTATCGTATAGATCATTCTGAAGATCCTTGACCATTCCTGTTCTAAGTGAAGCGAGGGAATAAAGTGCTAGGTATCTAAAGAGATTTTTGAGAAAAAATATGATTGCACTCAGTACGACAATGATCAGTAGAGCTCTTATTGGTCCATTAGCATTTGATTCTTTGGTTAGTTGATAATTTAAGCTGCCCTCTACATATCCTTTTAATGAACTGATTCCTTCGTATACAGGCGCTTCGGTAACCTCTGGTTGTGTGCCAAATAGAATTCCTAGGGTAGGAATGAAAATCAGAATAGACAATACATTAAATAAAGCGTAGCCCATGTTAAATAGCACGTTGGCATAGGCCGACTGCTTGTAAGGACCTGCATATTTAAGGATATGACGAAAAGCAGATTTCATTAGTTCAATTGGAGTTCACTAATAATTTCATCAATCTTTGCCTCAATATGCCTATTCGTCTTTTCGAAAACCTCAGCATTGTCTAATTGTGTTTTGGTACTGATGTAAAATTTAATCTTGGGTTCTGTTCCACTCGGACGAGCAGCAACTCTAGTACCTTCAGTGGTCTCGTAGATAATTACATTCGAGGTAGGAAGATTAATAATTTCCTTTTCACCGGTCTCGAGGTTAGTTCGAGTACTGGTGTTGTAGTTTTCAATGTACTTCAGCGTTTCGCCTACAATTGTTTTAGGCGGACGCGCTTCGAAATCACTCATCATCTTGCGTATTTCGCTGGCCCCTTCTTGACCTTTTTTGGTAATCGATATAAGTCGCTCCTTATAAAACCCATAGGTGAGGTAACAATCGATGAGTAAGTTGTAGAATGAGGAACCTTCGCTTTTTAATTGCGAGCCTATTTCTGATGCTAAAAGACTAGCTGTAACTGCATCCTTGTCTCTAACGAAATCTCCGACCATGAAGCCGTAACTTTCTTCTCCGCCTCCGATAAAAGTTTGCTGCGGAAAATCTTTGATCATCTTACCAATCCATTTGAACCCCGTTAGCGATATTTTAAAGTCAACATCATACGATTTGGCTAATTCTTTGAGCATTGGAGTAGATACGATGGTGGAGGCAATGAATTCATTTCCCTTGAAGCCTTTCTTCTTCGCTAGTCGAAGTAGGTATTCGGTCATGACAATCATGGTTTGATTTCCATTGAGTAGTTCAAGGGCTCCAGAGGGGGTGCGGACAGCTATCCCAAGTCGATCGCTATCTGGGTCAGTCCCTATTACCATATCGGCTTTCTTTGTTTCAGCAAGATCCATAGCCATTGCAAGTGCCTCTGTTTCTTCTGGGTTGGGAGACTTTACCGTAGGAAAATCTCCATTAGGCTCTGCTTGCTCCTTTACGATTTCAACATTTTTGAATCCTGCCAGTTCAAGAACAGGTGGGATTGCCGTTATCGAGGTACCATGAATTGAGGTAAAAACTAATTTAAAATTCTCTTTTCCCGCTGCCTTAAAACTCCCGGCCTTTACACTTTCTGCAAAGAAAGCATTATCTACCTCTTCATCAATTAGCTCAATCAGCTCGGTATTTGCATTGAAATTAACCTGGTCGAAAGAAATCGCATTAATAGCTTCAATGATTTGCTTGTCTTCGGGCGGAACAATTTGTCCTCCATCACTGCTATAGACTTTGTATCCGTTATACTCTGGTGGGTTGTGAGAAGCCGTAAGTACAATACCTGCTTGAGCATTCAAATATCTAACCGCAAACGAAAGTTCTGGCGTAGTTCGAAGTGAGGAGAAAAGGGATACTTTAATGTCATTGGCTGATAAAATTTCTGCAACAATTCTAGAAAGGGTATCACTACCGTGACGACAGTCGTAAGCAATCACTACTCTGATATCGCTATATTTTTCTTTCAAGAAGTTGGCTAAACCTTGTGTTGCTCTACCAAGGGTGTATTTGTTTATTCGATTTGTTCCGGCACCTAATACACCTCTCATTCCGCCTGTTCCAAAAGCTAAATCGGTGTAAAAACTATCCTCTAAGGTAGCCGGGTCGGTATCGATAAGACTTCTAACCTCTTCTATGGTTTCTTGGTCAAAAGGGCTTTTAAGCCACTGCTTTGCTTTTTCTAAAGAGTTCATTCAGTTGTGTGATTGATGGATTGCTTTATTTGATATCGAATGGTTTGACTTTTTGAACGTATGACTAGTTCACCAATAAAACCGGCAAGAAAAAGTTGAGTTCCTAAAATCATCGTGGTAAGTGCAATGAAAAATTCGGGCCGCTCAGTAATTAGGCGTCCTTTCGGTTCAATGAATAGCTTGTCAATTCCCAGATAAATGGCAAGACCTGCTCCTATGATAAACATGAGTAGGCCAATGGCGCCAAAAAAGTGCATAGGTCGTTTTCCGAACTTTGATATGAAACCAATGGTAATAAGGTCTAAAAAACCATTGATAAAACGTTCAGCTCCAAATTTGGTTTCTCCGTATTTTCTAGCTTGATGTTTCACTTCTTTTTCGGCAATTTTATTAAAGCCAGCGTTCGCAGCAAGAACCGGGATGTATCGATGCATTTCACCATGAACATCTATGTTTTTAATTACTTCGCTGCGGTAGGCTTTGAGCCCACAATTAAAGTCGTTGAGTTTGATCCCAGAGCTTCTTCGAGCTGCCCAGTTGAACAATTTTGAGGGGATGTTTTTACCAAATAGACTATCGTAGCGCTTTTTCTTCCAGCCCGATACTAGGTCTAACTCTTCTTTTTGGAGCAGTTCTATTAGGTCGGGAATTTCTTCAGGACTATCTTGTAGATCGGCATCCATAGTTATGACTACATCACCACCTGCGGCTTTAAAACCCGCATGGAGCGCCTGGCTTTTTCCAAAGTTTTTCTGAAATTGAATGGCTTTTATTTCAGGGTGTCTATCACATAATTGTTCGACGACCTCCCATGACCCATCAGTACTACCATCATCGATATAAATTACCTCAAAGTCAAAACGATTGGAGTGCATCACCGATACAATCCAATCGTTTAATTCTGATAACGAATCACATTCGTTGTATAAAGGGATAACAATTGATAGCTGCATTGCAGAATCAAAAGTACTA